>Ga0307970_1001049_pt1 | contig 15336 bp, 12 predicted proteins | sample OrgLakmetagen712_FD_202093 | JGI IMG/M metagenome (GOLD analysis project Ga0307970, IMG submission 202093) | Saline water microbial communities from Organic Lake, Antarctica - #712 | ecosystem: Environmental > Aquatic > Non-marine Saline and Alkaline > Saline | place: Antarctica: Organic Lake... | reverse complement strand
ATCTTCGTCACCGAACCCTTCCTGATCGAAAAGCAGGTCAAGGATGAGAGCGGAAGCAATCCCGCCGCAGGTAAATCCACCGATGTCCTCAAGCTCAACGCCCTGACTACTTTCAACACCGGCATCTACTCCTACCGCACGATGACCAGCACCTTCCGGCCCATCGATCTTGAAAAATTTCCACACGCGCTAAAATCCACGACATCGATCCAAGACTGGTGCGGACTAGCTTTCCAGCAATTTAACTTCGAAGACTCTGCCTGGAAAGTTGAGCTTCGATCCTATTTCGAAAATCAAGCTGACCAAAACTTTATACTTCCGGAAACCTATATTGAAGATGAAGTGTGGATCACGCTGCGGCTTGATCCCAAAAAGCTCCCAATGGGAAAAATACAAATGATACCCGGCGCAATTTTCACCCGATTCCATCACCAGCGCATCCAAGCAGTGGCTGCGCAGGCAAGTCTGAAAATGAAAGGAAAAATCTCAACTTACACGATCTCTTACCCTTCTCTCGATCGTGCGCTATCGATCGGCTTCGATACTTCCTTCCCACACATCATTCGGGCTTGGACAGAGAAAACCTCTTCGGGAACAACCAAGGCCGTCTTAAAAAAACGCCTGATGAACGTCAACTACTGGAACCTTAATAATCCGAAAGACGCAGAAAGACGCGCCCAACTCGGGCTTGAACCAGTTGCCAACTGAAAAACTTTGTTTGCGATACACCCATCCCGTTCAATGATGGAGGTATGAGTAATACATTTAAAGGCTGGGCGACAAAAACCAAAGGCGGGAAACTTGAAGAGTTTGAATTCGACGCCGGAGCAATGCGTCCGGAACAAGTTCAAATCAAAATCGAGTCTTGCGGCATCTGCCATTCAGATATTTCCCTTATTGATAACTCTTGGGGCAATGCCGAATACCCGCTGATTCCCGGACACGAAGTCATCGGCACCATCGAGAAAGTTGGTGAAGAGGCGAAAGGTCTGTCTGTTGGGGACCGCGTCGGACTCGGATGGTTTTCTGGAAGTTGTCTTTCCTGCCAACCATGCCTTTCTGGCCGACAGCAGCTCTGCTCCGAAAGTGAATCCACCATCGTTGGTCGCCATGGCGGCTTCGCCGATCGCATCCGGGGAAACTGGGAATGGGTTTTCAAACTCCCCGATCAACTGGACTCACTCAAAGCCGGCCCTCTCTTCTGTGGAGGAATTACGGTATTTTCTCCCATCGCCGATCTGGGTATCAAACCGACCGATCGTGTCGGCGTGATCGGCATCGGTGGACTTGGTCACCTCGCTCTCCAGTTTCTAAATGCTTGGGGCTGTGAAGTCACCGCATTCACTTCCAGCGAATCGAAGGTTGAAGAAGCAAAACAGCTCGGGGCACATCATGTCGTCAACAGCACCAAGAAAGTAGAAATCGAGAAAATTGAAGGCTCTTTGGACTTTATTCTGAACACCACTAACGTGGAGCTCGACTGGGAAAGCTTTATCAGCGCCCTCAAACCCGATGGCAAGTTGCACTTCGTCGGAGCCGTATTGGAACCAATACAAATCGCCGCCTTCTCGCTCATCTCCGGACGTAAATCCATATCGGGATCTCCGCTAGGCTCACCTTCAACCGTCAAGGACATGCTAGACTTCACCGCTCGCCACAAAATCGAAGCGGTTACGGAAGTCTTCGAAATGCATGACGTGAATCGCGCTCTTGACCACCTCCGCAGCGGCAAAGCGCGCCACCGCATCGTCTTGAAACGCTAAACTTAGGAAATTAACAATCCGCGCTCAGCGACATGCCTCAACCAAGGAATGAAGTTCAGCTCGGGTGCAACTTCCTTGGCATGATCCGCAAGCGCAATTGAGGATAGGCGCCCATCCATCGCTGCCATCACCCTCCGCTGCGGAGCAGAGAAAAGGCAGGGTTTCAGTTCCGCATCGACGACGGCGAGCCCTTCGCGTGCGCAAACCAAACGCCAACCGTCCAGTTTCGGAAAATCTGGAACTCTGAAATCCGGCTTCGAAGCTTCTTCCCTAAAATCCGGTTCTGCGAAGACTGCATCTGCTCGGCAGAAGAGTTCGGATCGAAACGTTCTCAGCTCGGCTTCATCAGCTTGGTCATCACTTTTCTCTCCAGAAACCGAGTCACCAAGGCAAGCCAAGCCACTCGCCTCAGCAAGTTTCTGCACCGCCCCCAAAGACCACGCATCCATCAACGGAGCAAAGTCATCAAACGCTAGAACCTCAGCTCCTTTTGCGAGCATATCAGCGACGATTTCCGCCTCGTGGTCCTTAGCCACCGTTTGAAAAACTGAAAGTGCGGTCATCTCATCCACATCTCCCGCAGCTTGAATCGCCCTGACCTTTTCCACCACCGGCATACGCTCCCGCCAACCTGCAACCACATTGAAACTCATCACCGCAATGCCCGATTCGCTCAGTCGTTTACCAAAAAAATCCATTAGCCCGACTTTCACTTCATCCGGAACCCAAGAAAATACGCCATGAGCGATAATCACATCGAAGCTCCCTTCCGGCTCGTAATCCAGCAATGAGCAGACCTGAAAGTCGGTATTCCGTATGCCCGCCTGACGCGTGAGATTCTCAGCCCGAGAGATCGATTTTTTCGAAATATCAATCCCCACGCATCTCGCCTCCGGCCAACGGTTCGCTAGCGAAATGATGTGGTGACCCGTGCCACAACCAATTTCAAGAATACGCGCACCCCTGAGCTCCGGAACATCCAGCCCGGCCCTCCGCGCAACCCGCGCGTTCACCGTCGGGTCAGCCGACGGATGGCTCATCGCCGGATAAGCCTCCGCTTGATAAAGCTCCGAGAAAGTGCGCTGCATGTGCCTATTTCGGATATGCACGGTCCGTTTGCAACATTCCTTTATCCTCAGATTCCCAAGCCACATAAGCCCCAAATTTCTTAAGATTTCCGTAATACTGAAAAAGTTCTCCGAACTCTCAATTTTATGTTTCATCCCACGCCTTAGCTGCATAACCTCCCGCCCCGTGCCCAAGACCGCCATCCTAGCCCTCGAAGACGGACGCTGCTTTACAGGAATTTCCTTTGGAGCAAGCGGAACAACTACCGGAGAAATCTGTTTCAATACCTCGATGACAGGTTACCAGGAAGTGATCACTGATCCCTCCTACCGCGGACAAATCGTCGCGATGACCTACCCCATGATCGGGAACTACGGGATGAACCCGGAAGACAATGAGTCCGCCGGCCCACACATACGCGCCTTCGTCATCGGCGAGCTCTGTGAGAATCCTTCCAACTGGCGCTCCACCGAAAGCCTCGGCTCTTACCTAGAACGCCACGACATCCTTGGAATCGAAGGCATAGAGACACGCTCACTCACCAAGCACCTCCGCTCTCTTGGAGCCATGCGCGCCTGTGTGACTACTGAACTTTCCGAAGAGGAAGCCATTGCCACAGCGAAAAAATCAGCCCCCATGGAAGGCTCGGATTTCGTCAAAGAAGTCACCACTAAAGAATCCTACATTTGGGAAGCGGAGTCACGCAAATGGACCCTGCCCAACGTCTCTCTAGGCGAGAATCAAACCTACAAAGACCTGCCGAAAGCCAAATACAAGGTCGTCGCACTCGACCTCGGCCTAAAATACAACCAACTACGCATGCTCCGCCAAGCAGGCTTCGAAGTCGAAGTTGTCCCCGCGACCACCTCTGCAGCCGAGATCCTCGCGAAAAAACCGGATGGCCTTTTTCTCACCAACGGCCCGGGCGATCCGGCCGCACTCGACTACATACACGCGGAAATAAAAGAGCTCATCACCAAGCTCCCGACCTTCGGCATCTGCCTCGGCAACCAACTCCTCGCACACGCCTACGGCGGCAAAACCTTCAAGCTCAAGTTCGGCCATCGCGGTGGTAACCAACCGGTTAAAGACCTGCGCACGGGGAAAATTACCATCACCTCCCAGAACCACGGTTTCGCAGTCGACCCCACCACCCTACCGGACGACATCGAGGTCACTCACATCAACCTCAACGACAACACCGTCGAGGGCATGCGCCATAAAACGCTCCCCGTGTTCTCCGTCCAGTATCATCCGGAAGCCGCTCCCGGCCCCAACGATGCCGAATACTTTTTCCAGGAATTCGCTGAGCTCATCGAGGCTAATAAAAAAACTTCAACCGCGAATTAACACGAATGAGCGCGAATTCGCTCTATTCTGAAGAAGTTTATCAAATCATCGGCGCTTCACTTGCCGGCCTCATTGGAATCAGCCACGGACTTAACGAAAAACCTTACAAGAATGCCTTAGCAGTTGAATTCACCCATAGAAAAATCCCATCTGAGCAACAGAAGCGGTTTCCTGTAATTTGGCGTGAAGTTCTTGTAGGCGAATTTATTCCAGACCTAATCGCATTTGGAGAAATCATTATCGACACCAAAAACATCGAAAAATTACCGATCACCAACGTGGCCGAATGATCAATTATCACCGCATCACCGGCCTCCAAATCGGTCTCATTATCAACTTCAAAAAAACCACGTTAGAATGGGAACGAATCGTCCTCACCAAATAATAGCTTCCAAAAAATTAGCGGAAATTCGCGTTCATTCGCGGTTAAAAAATTTATCATGAACACAGTCATCACAGGCCTCCAATGGGGCGACGAAGGAAAAGGAAAAATCGTAGACTATCTCACCGAGACAGCCGATGTCGTCATCCGTGGCCAAGGCGGTAACAACGCCGGCCACACCGTCATCGCAAAGGGTGAAAAATACGTCCTTCACCTCCTTCCTTCCGGAATTCTCTGGGACGATAAAATCAACGTCATCGGCAATGGAGTCGTCGTGGATCCCGTTGGGCTCTGCGTTGAGATTGAACGCATCGAAGGCCAAGGCGTGTCCATCGGCGCGGAAAAGCTTCTCATCTCGGATCGCGCACACGTCGTGCTGCCATTTCATAAAGAACTTGATGCAGCGCGTGAAATCTCACTTGGCGACCAGAAGATCGGCACCACCAAACGCGGTATCGGCCCCGCATACGCAGACAAAGTGAATCGCTGCGGCCTGCGCATGGCAGACCTTCTCGATAGACCCTTCGCAGAAGCGCAAATCACACGCCGAGTGACCGAAGTGAACGAGATTCTGGAAAAATATGACCTTCCGACTTTCACTGCGGAAAACGTCATAGCAGAGACCTACACAGCCTTCGAGCGCCTCCGCCCGCACATCACCAACACCATTCCCGTCCTCCACACGGCCTGGAAAGCGAAGAAAAACCTTCTATTCGAAGGCGCTCAGGGAACCCTGCTGGACATCGATTTCGGCACCTACCCCTTCGTCACTTCCTCCAACACCACCGCCGGCGGCTCAACCACCGGCACAGGACTTCCGCCAACCGCCATCGAGGCCGTTATCGGTGTCTGTAAAGCTTACACCACTCGTGTTGGCTCCGGCCCGTTCCCCACAGGTGACGAAGGCCTTTCCAAATATCTTCACGACCTCGGCCGTGAATTCGGTGCCACCACCGGCAGGGCACGCGGCTGCGGATGGCTCGATACGGTTCTGCTCCGCTTCGCCTGCATGGTCAACGGCGTCACTGGACTCGCCGTCACCAATGTCGATGGACTCGACGAATACGACGACCTTCAAATCTGTGTCGCCTATGATATCGACGGCACGCGTCACGAACTTCCACCAGCAGATCGCTCCGCGTGGGATCGTGCGAAGCCGATTTACGAATCACTTCCGGGCTGGAAAGTGGACACCACTAGTTGCACCGACTACGAGGACCTTCCGGAAAATGCGAAAGCCTATCTCACTCGGCTATCCGAACTCTGCGAGGCCCCCATCGCCTTCGTCGGCGTGGGCCCAGATCGATCACAAACTCTCAAAAGGTAATTACCTTACGAATTCGTAGTTTCCTTGATGGAAACTTAATCAAGCAATCCAACAACCCTCCTTGGACCACATCGCGATCATTATGGACGGCAACGGCCGTTGGGCGAAAGAGCGCGGCCTACCGCGTGCCAAAGGACATCGCGCTGGTGCGGAATCCGTTAGAGAAGTCATGGAAGCCTGCAAGGAGCTAGGCGTAAAATACCTCACACTCTACGCCTTTTCGTCTGAAAACTGGAGCCGACCCGAAGCTGAGGTCGACGCTTTAATGACATTACTCGACCGCTTTCTCGACGAGAAATCTGCCGAGCTTGAAAAACAAAATGTCCGCCTCCAAGCCATCGGCCAAATCGACCGACTGCCGGAAAAGACCCGTGAGCGCATCACACGCATTCAGGAACAAACCAAGGACAACGACGCCATGACCTTGGTGCTTGCGCTTTCATATGGTGCACGTGAGGAAATCACCGCCGCCGCTCGATCTCTCGCTCAAGCCGCAGTTGATGGTAAAATCCGACCGGAAGATATCGACTGCAAATTATTCGCAGAAAATCTCTACACCAAGGACATTCCCGATCCGGAACTACTGATTCGAACGTCCGGCGAGATGCGTATCTCGAACTTTCTCCTCTGGCAGATCTCCTACTCCGAAATCGTCATCGTCAAAAAAATGTGGCCGGACTTCCGCCAAGGCGATCTCTTTGCCGCGGTTGAGGAATACAAGAAACGCCACCGCCGCTTCGGAGCCCTGTAAGGGGCTATTTCCTATTATCGCCGTACCTCATATACGAGGGCTGAGTTTGATTTGCAGCCGGTCGTAGCCATTGGGGCGATCAAAATTCGCCTCATGCTCGAAGTTGAGTTCGGCATTGATTACCGTAACTTCACTCACTTTTTCGCTGAGCGCCTTAAGTAAGCTGCGAATAATCAGCCGCGCATGCGGAGCACCTAGACAGAGGTGCTTGCCGAAGCCGAACGACAGGTGCGGATTCGGTTTGCGATCGAGCTGAATGGTTTCCGGATCTGCGAAGACCTCCTCATCAAAGTTGGCAGCAGCCCACGTCAGTCCGATCCGAGCGCCAGCTTTCACCGTGGTTCCGTGGACATCCGTATCGACTGGGCAAACGCGCCCAATCTGCGTCAGCGGCATAAACACACGCAGTAGCTCCTCGCTGGCGTGGATGATTCGTTTTGGATCCTCGCGTAGAAATTCAAGCCCCTCCGGATGCTCAGCGAAATAGGCAAGAATCGAGGACACATTGTGAATGATCGTATCGCGCCCACCGGCAAAGGTCAGATTACCGAAACCCAACATTTCATCCCTGGTCAGGGACCTGCTTTGGAAGGTTGCTTGGGTTAGGGCGCTGAAGAAGTCCTCTCCGGGATCTTTCTCTGCACGGTCAAACTGGGCATTCAGGTAATCCTCCAGCACGATACCTTTTTTAAAAATTCCACCTTCTCCTTTGAACACATGAACGCCCCAGCCGATCCAAGTCGCCGCCTCGGACTCAGGCACGTTGAGCAGGTAAGTCAGCGCTCGCGACTGGAGCGGAAGAGCAAGTTCTTTAACTGCTTCAAATGACTCCTGCTGCAGACCATGTTCGATCAACTCATCCATCAGCGACTCGACCCTAGCAATGGTCTCCGGATGCTTGGCTCGCTGGAAAAATGGCTCAACGATGGCGCGTAGCTCGGTATGCTCAGGTGGGTCGGTTTCGATCGGTAGCTGACGGACCGAACGCACTTCTTCTTCAGAAGGAATAGGCACACGAAATGGAGCATCGGAGCTAAACTTCTCCCAGTCCTTAGCTGCCTTACGCACATCCCCGTGACGCAAAAGCATCGTGATGTCTTCACCCTGAAACGGGCATTTCATCACTGCGCCTTTCCTGCGGGCGTCTTTGAAGGGGTCCTGAAGGTCTTTCATTTTTCCAGTCTGTATATTGGACCGAAGCAAACAACCAACCAAAGTCTATATTTCGATCACTGCAAATCTGCCGCAATACGTTTTGCGGAGTGGTATAGCCATCGTAGAGGCGTGACTGATGCATGGCATGGAATTGAGCTACGCCTATGGTAATCAATCTCTTTTAGATTCTAAACAGCGGCTCAAGATCCTCATCTTTCATGGCCATCTCTTTGCACACCGGGTCCAGATCTGTAGCCTGTTTCAGCAGCTTTCGGGCTTCCTCGTAATCCCCAGAAACTGAGGCGTAGCAAGCCAGATTGTAAATGATGACCGCTTCATTCGGGTGAGACTTCCGCGCCTCGATCAAGATCGCTCGTGCGGCATCCACCGATTCCAAGCGACGCGCAGCATACGCCCAACTGATCCAACACTGGGAGTTCTCAGGTGCGCTGCGGGCAAGCCGTTCCGCCAAATCTCTCATTTCCCGCCACATGAACTGACGGGAAAAAAGATCGCAACGGAGCATCCCCACCACCTCTAGATCTTGGTCGATCAAGTCTAACTCCTGCTGAGCATCAGCGAATAATCCGAGCTCAGTATAGCCCTGCACTGCCAAAATTTGTTTCACTACCTCGTCGTCCATTTTACTAAATTTTCTTCACTGCATCGGCGCTTTATCTAGCTCGAGGTATCGGCGAATAAGCTTCCTCACGTCATTCACGATCAGAAAAAGGATGGGCAACAAAAACAAGGTGATCACCGTCGCGAAGACGATTCCGAACGCCAAGGAAGCTGCCATCGGTTTCAGGAACTGCGCCTGCACTTCCGTTTCTAACAATAAGGGAGCCAGTCCGAAGAAGGTTGTGAGAGAGGTCAGAAGAATTGCGCGAAAACGATCTCCTCCAGCCAGACTGACTGCTTCGTGCAGGTTTTTCCCTTCGTCTTGCAGGTCGTTCACTCGACAGACCAGAACGAGAGAGTCGTTCACCACCACACCCGATAAAGCGAGGATCCCGAAGATCGAAAGTATCGAAATCGGGAGTCCCATCAGGTAATGCCCGAGTAGAGCTCCAATGATACCAAAGGGAATCACTGACATGATGATCAGTGGCTTCACATAGCTTCGTAACGGGATCGCAGTGAGCACGTAAATAAAGACGATGGAAAATGCGAAGCCAGCCATCAGCGAGCTTAGCGATTTCTTCCGTTGCTCCACCTCGCCACTCTCCGTAATCGAAATTGATGGATGTTTAGCCAGGAAATCCGGGAAAAACTCTTTATCCAATCGTTTGACGACCTCATCAGAGCTGGTTGCCCCCTTGTTTACCGAGGCATTGATCGTTACCACCCGCTTGTTATCAATCCGCTCGATTGAGGCCAGCGCATCTCCGAACTCGGTATCTGCGATCACTGGAAATGGGACAGCAGATCCATCCGCCGCACGGACACGCATTTCCCTGAGCGTCTCCAAAGAATCCCGCTGATCCTGCGGATATCGAACCATCACGCGCAATTCATCCCGCCCCCGCTGCACGCGCTGCGCCTCACGCCCGTAGAATGCATCGCGCACACCTTGGGCAAGATCACGTCGTGTGAATCCTGCAGCCTCCCCCTCCGGAGTCACCGAATATGTGATCTCAGGCTTCCCGGATTTGAAGGTGTCATTGATGTCAAAGGTCCCCGGATAGGTGGCAATTTCATTTTTCAGCTCATTTGCCGCCCGCTCAAGCTCTTGCAGGTCATCGCTTTCCAGATTGATCGCGAGATCACCTCCGGGCGGTCCTGCCGTCGCCTTAAATGAAAGCGAGCGAGCACCTGGCACGTCACCCACAGCCTGCCTCCAATCGCTCACAATTTGCTCAGTGGGGAGGAATTCTCGGGTCGTCGAGCGGGTCAACTCAGCCACCACGGAAGCACCCGTATTCGTGCTCGCTGCGATCTGGATTTCGATAAAGGGATTATGCCCAAATTGCTTTTTGTAACCATCGCCCAACTGGCGCGCAGCATCCTCCATGCGCTGTGCCTGGCTATGCAGGTATTCAACCGACTGGCCCTGCTCTAGGTTTAGATTCGCACTGATATCATCGTTGTAGATATTCGGGAAAAACACGAACCGTAGCTGCCCAGCCGGAAACAGGCCGATCACAAATACGAAAATCGCAAAGAACCCTGCCAGCACCGCATAGCGCCACGGGATCGCCCAACGTATCGCCGGTCGATACCACTTTTCAACAACCGCACTGAGTCCATTAGCGATGACTTTTTGAAATCTGGTAAAAGCTCTGGAGACAGAATTCCCCGGCTTCCGGTGAACGTTGAGATGCGCGAGGTGGGCGGGGAGAATCAACTTTGATTCGATCAGGGAAAACAATAAACAGAACACCACAGTGGTAGCTATCTGGCCGAAGACGTTGCCCAACCGCCCACTGACTTGAGTCAAAGGCAGGAAGGCCGCGATGGTAGTGATCACCCCGAATGTCGCAGGAGTCACCACCCGGCTCACCCCTCTGACGGTAGTCTCAATCGCGTTCCCATCGCCGTCTCCCTTTTCCTCTTTCTCGCTATAGATGGATTCACCGATGACGATCGCATCATCCACCACGATCCCCAGCACTACGAGAAAGCCAAAGGCTGAAATAATGTTCACCGATAAATCCAACCCAGGAATAGGGAACAAGGTTACCGCACCAGCGAGCGAAACGGGAATACCAACCGCCACCCAGAAGGCCAGTCGTAGATTCAGGAAAAGCATCAGAATACCGAGCACCAGGCACACGCCGATCAAGCCGTTGAAACCTAACAAGGCAAGCCGGTCGCGAATTTTCGTCGATCCATCCAACCAACTTGCGATCTCGATCCCTTCGGGGAGGTCCTTGAAATTCGCTACTACTTTTTTCCCCTGCTCGACCGCCTTGACGATGTCCTCGTTGCCCTCAGTCACGATCTGTAAACTCGTTGTCGGCTGGCCGCGGAAGCGGTTGTAAAATTTCTGATCTACAAATCCATCTCGCACATCGGCGACGTCTCTGACGAAGATTCGGGTCCCGTCCGAATTGGTCCTCACCGGAATTTTTTCGAAATCACCCGCGCGGTATGCCTGATCTCTCGCTCTCAGGGAAATATCACCCCGCGCCGTGCGCACGTCGCCCCCACCCAAGTCCACGGAGTTTTCAGAAACCGCATCTGCAAGCTCCTGAAACGTGAGTCCGAAACGCCGTAACTGCTCTTCCGATGGCTCGATGGAAATTTCATAATCACGAGAACCAAAGGTCTCGACCAAAGAAATCGCCGGCTCAGCAAGGAGCTGATCACGCAATCTGCGTGCGGTTTCCTTGCGTGCTGCTTCACTTCCAGAACCGTAGATCTCCACCCACAGCACTTGTTGGGAACGCTTTTTTTCCTTCACCACTGGCTTCTCAGCCTGCTCGGGAAAGGACGGGATCGCATCCACCTCAACCTTCACGTCATTGAGTAGTTTGGTAATGTTGTAACCCTCAATCGCCTCTACCGTCACCGTCGATAAACTATCAGTGCTTTCCGAGCGGATTTCCTCGATACCGCTGATTGATTCCAGCGATTCTTCGATACGTATCGATACACCGCGTTCGACGTTTTCCGGAGTGCCCCCGCGTATCGGCACGGTCACAGTAACCGTTTCCGCAGCAAAAGCTGGGAAGCCCTCTTTTCTCACAGTGAACGCAGTGAAAATACCCGCCCCTAAAATTGAGAGCATCAGAATGTTTGCCACCACCGGATTGGAGGCAAACCACGTGATAAAAGGATGCTTGTTTTTCACGGCTCGGTGGTCTTCTCGGGCTCTTCTTCTCTCACCCGCATCCCGGACCTGAAATTACTCAACGGGCGGGTCACCACTTTTAAAGGCCCGGGCGTCGGAGATAATGCTCGGACAAACACATCGCTTTCAAAACCTTGTAAACGCGAGGCCTCCACTCGCCCAAGCTCTCCATCGGAAGTCATCACCCAGAAAAAGCTATCGGCTACGAAAGCCGCCTCTGGGATTCGGTAAGAACCCCTGATCGGTAGCGCCCGAATGGATACATTTGCGAACATGCCAATTGGCAATTCGGGATGACCCTCGGCGAATGGCTGATCGATCTGAGCGACTGCGAACATCACCTGATTGCGCGTATCCACGGTTGGTTCCATACGCACCAATTTCGCTTCCCAAGATGCGCCGGGCTTCAGCGGACTGGTCAAAACTGCGGCTGTCGGAATCTCCACCCGTGCGGATTGCTCAGCCGTTAAAGGCAGGCGAATCTCCGCTGTGTCGGTGGAAACCAAGATACCCAGCGAAGCTTGGGGAGAAGCCTGATTTCCCGGCGAGGCCTGCCGTCCAGTGATCATCGCCGCGAAGGGCGCATGAACTTCTGTCCTTTCCAAATCCGCACGCGCCTTCGCGATCGCTGCCACGGCTGATTCGATACTCGCCTGAGCTGCCGCAAGCTGCGGCTTCCTCAAGACAAAATCCGAAGCTACCGATAACTCCCGGCCCGAAGCTGTCCAATCGCCCGCTGCCTGCTGCGCGCGTATTTCTTCTTCAGCAAAACTGCGCTTCGCCACGGTCAAATTAGATTCCTCACGAGCCAAGGCGGCTTGGTAATCCGTCGGATCAATTTTCACCAAGACATGTCCTTCATCGACCTTTTCACCGACACGGAACTCAGGCGCTACCCACATAATTTTCCCACTCACCTGCGGAGTCAATTGGGTTTCAAACAAACTGGCCACTGTCCCATAACTCCTGACTGGAGGAGTGTGATCCGCAGGGGAAACCTCGATCACTTCGACCACGGGAACAATCGGTGAGGGTTGCTTGCTTTTCGGCTTCGGCTTAAGTGTCCCGAGAAATTTAAAGCCCAAGATCGCGAAGACAACGATCGCGATAGGAATGATAATTTTAAGAGCAACTTTCATGGTATTCAGTAGGCCTTCCCGAGTGCGAGTGCGAGAGTCACGCGATTCTGGAATCTTAGGTTTTTTAAATTGATGAGGCTTTCCTCCGCAGCGAACCTGCGGCGTTTCGCATCGAGAACGGTCAGAATCTCAACCAGCCCCGATTCGTAATTCCGCTGAGCACGCTCCTCCGCTGTGCGTGCGGCTTTCAGAGCCATCCCAGTCGCTTGCTCTTGTCTCTTTAAATAAGACTCCGAGCCGAGCGCATTCTCCACCTCACGGAACGCGTTCAGCACAGTCGAGCGGTAACCCGCCAGCGCCTGCTTCGCACGCGCATTCGCCGCTCCGAGTTCGGACCGGAGTCTGCCGCCATCGATGATGGGCGCGCTCAAGTTGGCAGCTACCGACCAGACTGAGAAATTGGATTCCGCCAGATCCCGTAGGACGGAAGACTGCTGACCACCGGAAGCGGTGAGGACAAATTGCGGGAGTAGGTCCCGATGCGCGACTTTCACATTCGAATCCGCCGCGACAATACGCATATAGGCAGCGTAAATATCCGGTCGCAGCTCCAATAAGCTCGATGGAATCCCAGCAGCCACCGCGCGCTTCATCCCCGGCCACTCAGAAGCACTTTTCCCCGCATCCGGGTAGGAACCCACCAATGTTGCCAACTGACGCGCCGCCTGATCGCGTGCGTTGTCGCGTGCATGGATTTCCGATTTCGCGTTTTCCACATCTGTGCGCGCCAAGCTCAACTCACCCAAATCCGCCGTCCCCAGCTCAAATCTCCGGTCCAGTAAATCCACCGTGCTTTGGAACGAATCCAACCGCTCTCCCGCGAGGGCACGGAGCTTCGTCGTCGCCACCAACTCAAACCACCCCTGTGCCGTCTGCGCTGCGATCGACTGCTTCGCCGCCGCATAATCCGCCTCGACCGCCGAAAGATTCGCGGTCGCGCCCGCCACTGATGCGCGAACTCTCCCCCACACATCCACCTCCCATTGCGCATCCAGCGAAGCTCGGTAACGCTCGGTAATTACAGAACCGAAATTGATACCAGAACCCGCCGAATTATTCTGTGCACGGTTGCCTCCAGCATTGGCGGTTAACGAGGGAAACAAAAAAGATCTCGCGCTGCGCGTATTAAACCCAGCCTCCTCCAAGCGCGCTGCCGCAACTGCAAGATCCGGATTCTGCTGCTGCGCCAAAGCCAGTTGCTTCTTTAAACCGGAATCCGAAAACACATCTCCCAAACTTTCAACCAACTCCGGAATCGCCGCACGGCCACCACGATAGCCATCTGGCACCTCAAGCCCTTCTATCGCACCCTGCGCTTTCGCTCCCGGCAACGAAGGGCACGAACTTAGAAACAGCGAAGAACAAGCTGACGCAACGATGAGACGGAAAAACAACATGGATAAATATAGACCAACCGTTTTTGCAGTTTAATTACAGTCCGGTATTCGAATTGAAAATTAGTCTTGTTTGATCATTTGAAAACGAATTTTTACGTGAATCCTGTTTTCCTGTAAGAATCCCTTAAAACAACCGTAAAATCAGGCTTCTGAACCCTTTTGGCGAATACTCGAATCTTAAACCAGCAGACTTCCCATCCGATTTACTTGCCAACTTCGATGTTAACCAGTAATCCCAACGACACATTAAAACTCTATGACGACTACCAATCAAATCAGCCCTATCGACAAACGCCTGATCTTTTGGGCGAGCTTCCTCTCACTCCTTGCCGCAGGAGTCGGATTCGCCTTCCGAGTAATGGTGTTGGGAGAATGGCAAACCGAATTTGAACTCTCCGGTCAAGAAGTGGGACGCATCTTCGGTGCATCTCTCTGGCCGATCGCGGTGACCATGATTCTTTTCAGTTTGGTCGTCGACAAAATCGGGCCTAAAATCTCGATGTATGGGGCCTTCGTTTTACAGGTTCTTTCCGGAATTTTAACGTTCACAGCAAAAACTCCTGATGCCCTCTATGTCGCGTGCCTCTTCGCAGGTCTCGGCCACGGTATCGTTGAGGCTGTTATCAATCCGGTTTGTGCGACAATCTACCCGACTCAGAAGAGCAAAATGCTCAATATCCTGCACGCTTCATGGCCAGCAGGTTTGGTCCTGGGAACAGTCTTGGTTCTATCTCCGGGACTCGTGGACTTGAGCTGGCAAGTCAAAGGACTGTGGATCATTCTCCCAGCCATTGCTTACGCAATTTTGTTCATTAAACCGACTTTCCCGGAAGACGAACGCGTGCAAGCGAAAGTTCCTTATTCTGACATGCTGCGTGAAGTTGGCTTTCTAGGAGCATTTATCGCTTCGTTCCTTCTATTCTACGAACTTTTCCAGGTTACTGCTGGATTCACAGGTCAGACGGTTCCTGAAAACCTCATTTGGATAAGTCTTGGAGTCGGTGTCGCTGTCGGTGCTGCTTTTGGTGCATTCACCAAATCAATCGGTAAGCCTCTGTATTTCATCTTGTGCCTACTCATGATTCCACTAGCGACCACTGAGCTAGGAACTGACGCGTGGATCAAGCAACTGATGACTCCCGCAATGGGCGACCTTGCAGGATGGGCTATCGCCTTTTCCGCTTTCATCATGATGATTCTGCGGTTTC
>Ga0307970_1001042_pt1 | contig 15451 bp, 10 predicted proteins | sample OrgLakmetagen712_FD_202093 | JGI IMG/M metagenome (GOLD analysis project Ga0307970, IMG submission 202093) | Saline water microbial communities from Organic Lake, Antarctica - #712 | ecosystem: Environmental > Aquatic > Non-marine Saline and Alkaline > Saline | place: Antarctica: Organic Lake... | reverse complement strand
CAAGATCAGCCCTTAGCGTACTATTCTGCCCCCTCCGGCATCAGACCCCATTCGCGCCGCCACCCCTTCAGAAACGCGCCCATGGGGATCAGACCGAAGAACCCGCGACACGGTGGAAGAGTGCACGCCCGCCGTCACAGCTATGTCAGTGATCTTTACTCGTTGCACCCTGCGGCTTTGGGTTTTCACTGAGGGCTTGGTTTGGGTCACGTCTCGATGATCCATCCTTATTGGCGCGTCGGCTACGATGCCCGTGTCAGCCGAACCAGCGGTTTACATACACCAGATCTGGCAAGGCTGTAAGCAGACCAAGCACGAAAACCATCATCAATGCAAAAGGCGCGGCGCCCCAGAACACGTCGCCGAGGGTTATCCTGTCGTCCTCAAGGCAACCCTTGATCACGAAGCACGCCATGCCGAGCGGGGGTGTTAGCAGCCCCACCTCGACGGCGACGACGGTGATGATGCCAAACCAGATGGGGTCGGCACCAAAGGCCTGCATGATCGGCAGGAAGAGCGGCACCATGATCAGCAAAATCGAAACGCTGTCGATGATCGTGCCGAGGAACAAGATCACGAGGATGTACATCAAAAGCACGAGCAAGAAATTATCCGTTGCAGTTTGCACGAGGTTGCCGATCTCGACCGGCACGCCGGCCAGGCCCAGCGAGCGGGTGTACATGGTTGCCGCGATGACGAGGAAGCAGACGGCAGCAGTTAGATGCCCCGTCTCCTTCACCACGTCCCAGAACTGCGCCAACGTCAGCTTGCGCCGTGCGACGGCCAGGATCAGGGCCGCAAGCGCGCCAACAGCTCCCGCCTCGGTGGGTGTGAAGATGCCGCCGTAGATGCCACCGAGAACAATAGCGATCAGCCCCAAGATCGGCAGCGACTTGCCAGCGATCTCGGCGACGCTGCGTTGAGGCGCCGGGATATCCTGCGGAGAAACCCAAGTCCCGGACGCTTCGCTCTCGGTTGACGAGAACCGCCCCGTCTTGTCAAACACGAAACTTGGAGTGAGATAGGCCATCAGCACAATGCCCACGCAATAGACGGTCGAAAGGATGATGCCGGGTCCAATCCCGGCGAAGAACATCATGCCTATCGATTGCTCGGTCAGAATCGCATAGATGATCAGCAGGATTGAGGGCGGGATCAGCATGCCCAGCACAGACGATCCAGCTACCGTGCCTACCGCGAAACGCGGCGAGTAGCCCAAGCGCAGCATCTCGGGCACGGCGACCCTGGTGAAGACCGCAGCTGAAGCGATCGAGACGCCAGTGACGGCGGCGAAGACAGCATTGGAACCGACGGTCGCAATACCCAGCCCGCCGCGAATGCGCCGCAGGAAATAATCACCTACGTCGTAGGAATCGCGCCCAACGTCTGAGGCTGACATTATCAAGCCCATCATCACGAAGAGCGGTATCACCGCGAACGTCTGATCGGCGACGCCTTCGGCAGCGGCCAACGTCAAAAGCTTCGCCGCGAGCAGGGGGTCGCCGTTCTGGACCCAGACAGAGAGAAACGAAACGAGGCTCAGAGCGACGGCGACGTGCATCCCGCTGTAGATGAGCAAAACGATCACGCCGACCGAAATCAGCCCAATTTCCAGACCGGTCATATGCTTAATTCCTTAGGTCTTGCTGGCAGCGCAGTGCGAGGACGCAGAATTGCAGCCCCGCCGCCAAAGCGCCAATCAGCATGATCGCCTCCAATGGCCAGGTCGGTGCGGTAAAGATGCCGACATTTCCTTTGAAGTAACCACGGGTCCAAGCGTCGATCACGCGGGGCACTTGCCCCCAGGCAATGATCGCGAAAATCAGAGCGCCAGCGATGTTGAAAACGAGGCGTAAGGCCGAACTGGACTTGTTGTGGCCGCGCCGCTCCAAGAAGCTTAGAAGCACGTCGGATCGCGTCAGCCGTTTGCTGCCGACGGCATGGGCCACAGTGAGGTAGACCACCGCCACCACGCCCATTTCAGTCAGCTCCAGTGTGCCGGAAAGCGGCGAATTCGCCAGCCAGCGTCCAAACACGTCGACATTAACGATGATGACCATTCCCAAAACTACGAGCGCGCCGGCGGCATTCATCGCTGTGGTGAACTGCGTCAGCAGTGGCGTTGGCTCAGGGGCGTCACCGTTCGGTTGTGCCCGACGGGGGCGTGTCCCCCCGTCGGTGCTGTTCTCTTCCGGTTTCACTGGTCCCACTGCCGGGCAATGGGTTGATCGGCATCCCGCATCGCCTGCATGTAATCAGACAGAATATCGTTCGCAGGCACACCGCGGCTCTCGAGCGCAGTGGCCCATTCCTGAGCGAGGTTTGGCAGCGTCATTGCCCATTCTTCACGCTCATCAGGATCGATCTGCACCAATGTGCCGCCGTTGGCGGTCACCGTCTCGCGCGCCTGTTCGCCAAGCTCGGCGGCGAATTCGCCAAGCGCCACGCCATAGTCTTTTGCGGAAGCGATCATTGCGTCTTGGACCTCTTCAGGAAATCCCTCCCAGGCTTGCTGGTTAACGTTAATGACGTAAGAGTTCACACCACCGAGGTCAGCGTTGAAGTAGGTGCCGCAGACCTCGTAGAACTTCAGCGACACCACAGCCTCTCCCCAGACGAGCATGGCGTCGGCCACACCGGTCTCGACGAGCTGATAGAAATTGCCCAGCGTGCCGGTGACGCCAGTCGCACCGACAGGCTCAATCCAGCGCAGGTTTGGCCCGGCGCCGGCAACCTTAAGCCCGTCGATATCGGCGACCGACGTGATGGGCTCGGCTGAGCAGATGATGTAATTGTCCGGGATGCCACTGACCGAAAGCGAGACTTGGTTCAGCGCTTCCCACGTCTCGTTGAAGGCGGGGTATTTCTCGACCAGTCCGTCGACGACCTTGTGGATCAGCACGAGGTCAGTGGTGGTGAAGGGTGTGACATAGCCGATCTGGTAGACCGGTAGCTTGTCGGCATGGAAGGCGGTAGGGATGACGCCCATGTCGGCCAGTCCGGTTTGGATCGCCTCAAGTTCACCCGACGGTTTGGCGAGGGTGCCTGAGAACGCCTCCTGCCAGTCGATGGAGTAATTGCCGGCTTCCGCGAGGCGCTCGTCGACGCCGGGCATGAAGCTTTCCTTCAGAATCTTCACGGCCGCAACGGTGGGCGAGAAACCCGAGACGATGGTCACGTCGATTTCCTCAGCGGCATAAGCCGGCACGGCCACGGCGAGAGTGACTGAGGCTAGCAGCCCTGCACAAGTGGATTGGATTTTAGTCATGATAGTCCTCCCGTTGGTTTTGCGCCGTCAGATAGGCGCGCCGATTGTGTTTCTCAGACTGCGACAGCCTCTCCCTGGTTCAGCCGCAGCGTGTGTCGAATGTCGTTCTTCTGGGCGAGGGTGGCTTCGACGAAGCAACCCCGCCGCGAAGCGCCGATGAGCGCCCGCACCCGGTCTTCCGGTGCGTCGCTCTGTATCGCGATATCAATCTCGAAGCCGACCGGGCGCGCTGCATACGGCGCATCCGGGTCAGAGACGGCTTCCCAATGCGCCCGGCAGGTGACAACGAGGTCGCTTATCCCGATCTTCTTCTGCTTGGCGAAGACCCGGATTTGCGTCATCAGGCAACCCACCAGCCCGGTGAGGAAAAACTCCAGAGGCGTCGGAGCGGTATCCTCGCCGCCTTGAAATTTCCCCTCGTCCGTGGCCAGCATACGAGCGACCTGAAACGGGGCGCGTGCGGAGTTTGTCACCTCGTTGCGAAGCCTCCCCACGCAGACACCCTCGGATTCGAAGATCACATCGAATATCTTTTCAGCTTCCACGCAGGTCTTCCCCCTTTAATAAACCCACGTTGCGCAATCATTTGCTCAGTTTGTTCTGTGGTCTTCGTCCTGTCAAAGGCAAAGATCTTCAAAATGGACTATGTGTGAAAAGGGCTATTGCCCCTGCTCTGCCACCGGCCACGGCCCCGCCGTCGCCAGCGTTGTGGGCGCGCGCCGCCGGGGCCGTGGCCTCCGTCGCGCCAGATGTATCCGTTGTTTTATCAGACATGTTCTACTCCCGTTCCTGTCGGAAATAGCGCTCAGAACTGTCTCACAAAACCGTGCCCCAACCCAGTCGGGGAAAGGAAGGACTGTACGAAGTTGGCAAGAAATAGGAACGTTAACTTCAAAATGGCCCGCGAGCGCAGACTGCCTTCGGCGCCTTCGATCTGCGCGCGGCACGGGTATCGGGAGTTGCGGGCAGCTGTGTATTGACCCTCATTCGGATGGGGGAGGGCGGTGGACGCCCTGGCTGACTTGGTGGCGGGCAAGCGAAAGCGGGGATACGGCTGACGCCATGCGCCTGTCCTGACCGGCAGCATGGCCAGAAGGACCCGCGTCACAGCAGGCCTGGCGCAATCCAAGTTGAAAGCCAGAGCGGACTTAACACAATGGGTCATTCTGTTAAATCCGCCACGCTACTGGAAGCCGCTTCAATCATGAAGCATCCGGACCAGGTCTCACCATCACGTGCGTGGTGAAGCTGTTTCCCATGACCGAAGTATGGGGTGGACCTTCTCAGGCGTCGATCAAGCCAGACTCCGCCGATGGCCAGCGGGCGCGTCTCGCGACCCGGCGTAGCGCCACCTGCAATTCGGCGCGTTCGGCTTGAAGCGTTGCCCATTCGAGGATCCTCGGGCCGCGCTCGCTATCGATCATCTCGGCAAAGAACCCCCAGACAGTCTGCTGCTCGCTGCGGGCGAGACGCCAGATGCGCTCGGCGTTTTCGAAGAGATCGATGGGGGATACTTCATGAAGCGCAGCCCACCGTGCTGCAAGATAGCCACGCATCTGGTCGTGGCGAAACTCAACGCGTCCGTCATGGGCAGGGCGTACTATCCGAACCCCTGGAGCTAAGAGCGGATCAAGCAGAGTCCGTGGAATCGTGTCGCCCGCCACGAATTGGCGCTCCCCAGCCACCCAGGCCGTCCAGGTCACCTTGCAGAGTTCCGGCAGCGGGTAGGCCGAACCGTCGGACTGCTTGGCGCGTGCCAGCATTGCCTCGTAGAGCCCCATGCGAGCCTCCGGCAGGTCCTCCGGCGCGGCACCTCCATCGACCAGGTCCGCCAAAAGACGGACGTCGTACCCTGATCGGATGTCTTGCCGGATCGGCGATGCCTCGACCGCGGCGACCACGGCGTCTGCACGGTCCTTCTCCAGCCAGACATGCAGGAGTGGCGTGATCGCTCTCTCGATCGAGGCGGGCAGCCGCCAGACCTCGAAGCTGTGCGACGTGTCGGTATCGGGCAGATTCTGCGAGGTGACGATCAGACCCACCTCGGGATAGCGCAGAGCAAATTGGTGGATCGCGCCGCCGTCGGCCACCTCGTTCGCACCGTCAAGGACCAGGACCACGGATCCTGACGTCACGATGCCCCTCAAGAGTTGGCGATCGGCAATCGGGAGACCGGCGCGCGCAAGCTCCCTTCCGGCCAAGTCGAACAACCAGTCTTCAGGCGCCTCGGGTACCGGCACAGTGGCATGGTCGCGCAAGGCGATCGGCATCAGGATGTAGCCGTATTCTCCAACCGCGCGCGCCAGCGTCCAAGGTTTCTTCGAAGACGCTGCGGGGCCCACAAACCACTGGGCGGCGAGATGATCAACAAGCGCCGTCTTGCCCATGCCCGTATTGCCCTGCACCCAGATTCTGCGACGCGGCCCAACCTCTGTCGTGAGATCGGCTGAAGACATGGTTCTCTGTCCCGGGCCAGTGAGCGGCAGGGGTACATGCGGCGTTGGATCGGTCCGGGCGCGCACCGCCTCGAACCAGCGCCCAAGCGGCCATCGTTGAAGGAGGGGCATGTGGCGCATGGCGAACCAGAACCAGAGGAACGCCTTGTTCAGCACCGGGTCGGAGAGGATCTTCCAGGCCCGCGCGGATCGGCGCGCAGCGAGAAGCAGTCCTGCAAAGAGAAGCGCATGGCCAATCGCCACCCAGCCACCGAACCGGGCGAGCCAGTCAGCGGCGTGATCCATCGCGCTCCAGTTCACCAAGATGGTGCGTTGCGAGTTTTTGAGGTCGCGCCAGTCCTCCGCTTCGCTGTCACGATATTGCAGCAATGCGGCGACGGTCCCTCCGTCCTCGGCCTCGATGGGCACCGTCGCTTCCACGCGGACGGTTTCGCTTTCTTCGACTTATAGGACGCTGCATGCGAAAACTGTGTGTTGGATGACCTGTTGTGTAAGGGTTGTAGGGATGGATGAGGCGCTTATCCAGTGGTTATCGGAAACTAATGGCCGAAAGTGGCGCTCTGACCGTGGGTTTCGTTTCCGATACGCTGTCACGCTGGTGGCCTCGCCCCGTCAAAGACTTGACGCCGCGCGGTCCGGAAGAAGTGGCGGATTGCCATTTCGCGGGCCTCGTTGTCCGACATCACCGCGCTCTGCATTTCCGTGTCGCGCTGGAACATCCGGATCAGGGCGCCCATGAACAGAGCCTCGAACTCTGGTCGAACGACGTCCTCCGGGTTGTTCAGGATCATTTCCCTAAGGTCTTCGTCTTCCAGTATCTCCTGATTCACGCGCTCCAAGCGGAGGAAGTCTTCACGCGAGAAGGTCGTTCCGTGGCGCTCGTTGAAGGCCGAGACGATCTCGGACAGCGACCGCTCCTCTTCCTCGGTGTAGGGACTTGCCCCAAACTCTTCGATGGGGCGCAGGCGCGTCCCATCGCCAGCCACCAGAGATGCGGAGCCTTCGTCGGTCTTTTCGATGCGGTAGGCTTCGAGGCGCAGCATGTCGTCGGTGATCTCGATCTGCGCGGGGATCGACCGTGAAGGCAGCAATCGGACCAGCCAATCAAGGTAGACGTAGAGGCGTTCGAGGTTGGAATCCCCAAGAGCCACGACCTGGCTGACAAAGGCGTAAAATCGCATGTAGCTCTTGGCGAACTGCCGAAACTCCTCCATCGCCGCCTCGTCGTCGGCCAGCAGGAACCGGTCGCGCGCGCGGCGCACGACCGCTTCGAGGTTAGTGCGCTCGGCACTCGTCAGCTGACGCCCGACGAAGAACCCTGCTGCGAATGCCTCGACCTCTGACATGTCGATCTGCGGACAGGACCGGATCTGAGCTTCGAGCGTGTAGATCTGGTTGAAATTCGTCCGCTCTTCCAGAAGCGTTGCCTCGAAGAATGGCGCAAACGCGGTGCGGATGTCGTCCAAGGTGTTCCGGAAATCCAGAACGAAGGTTCGGTCCTTGCCCGGATAGGTCCGGTTGAGGCGAGCCAGTGTCTGCACCGCCTGCAGGCCATCGAGCTTTTTGTCGACATACATTGCGCACAGCTTGGGCTGATCGAAGCCCGTCTGGTATTTCTCGGCAACCACGAGGACCTGATATTGGACCTCGTAGGGCGTTCCGTCGGGTTTGATCCCGTTGAAACGCTTCGGCAGTTCGCCTTCGGAAAAGCCGTTGGCGGCCTCTTCCGACCAGGTTTGCCCGTCGATGTCCAGATCGCCGGAGAACGCGACCAAGGCCTTCAAATCGGTGTAGCCCTGCTTTTCGATATAGCCCTTCAACCCCTGCCAGTATCTCAGCGCATGTTCCCGGCTTTCGGTCACCACCATGGCCTTGGCCTGGCCGTTCAATTCCTTCATCACATGCCGCCGGAAATGCTCGACGATGACCTCGACCTTCTGGGCGATGTTGGTGGGGTGGAGGCGCGCGAAGCGCGCCACCCGGCGCTGTCCGTCACGGGTGCGCAGCGCCGGGTCATCTTCGATGGCCTTTTCGAGCTGAAAATAGGCCTGATAGGTCGTGTAGTTCTGCAAGACATCGAGGATGAAGCCTTCCTCGATGGCCTGGCGCATGGAGTAAAGGTGGAAGGCTTGTGGCGTCCCATCCGGCCCGATCCGGCCGAACCGTTCGAGTGTCACCGGCCGCGGCGTGGCGGTGAAGGCGAAGAACGAGATGTTGGGCTGTGGCCCTCGGGCGCGCTGGTATTCCAAGATGACGTCTTCGACATCTTCGCTGGATCGGGTCAGAGACCGCACCATCTGCGCGTTCGATTTGCCGGATTGAGAGCTGTGGGCCTCGTCGATGATGATGGCGAACCGGCGCGTGTTCACGCCGGACAGCTTCGCCAGATGCTCGGTCCCGAACTTCTGGATCGTGGTGATGATGATGCGCGCGCCGGCCTCGATCGCCTCGCGCAGATCGCGCGAGGTGCCGTCGATTTTCTTCACCACCCCGGGTGTCTTCTCGAAGCTGGCCACGGTCGATTGCAGCTGGCGGTCCAGAACCAGGCGATCGGTGATGATGATCGCGGTGTCGAAGATCGGGCGGTTCTGGTCGTCATGCAGGTTGATCGCCTGGTGGGCCAGCCAGGCGATGGTGTTGGATTTCCCGGACCCGGCCGAGTGCTGTTCGAGGTAGTTGTGCCCCGGCCCATGGGCGCGGGCATGGGCGAGCGTCTTGCGCACGCAGTCGAGCTGCTGGAACCTCGGAAACAGCATCACCTGCTTCCCGTCGGATTTGTCGAGGTGGATGAACTTCGACATCAGGTCGATCCACACCTCACGCCCGAAGATCGCCTTGCCCTCGGGCTGGTCGGCGTAAAGGTAGCCGATGGCGAAATCGCCCTCAATGTCGGGGTTCCCAGCGCCACCGTCGCGGCCCCGATTGAAGGGCAGGAAGCGCGTCTTGCCGTTCATGAGGCGCGTCGTCATCGACACGTTCTCCTGGTCCAGCGCGAAATGCACCAGGGCCCCACGCTTGAAGGTCAGGAGAGGTTCACCGGCGGGCGGGCGATCCTTGCGATACTGGGATTCCGCGTGGCGGAAGGTCTGGCTGGTCAGCGTGTTCTTCACCTCCATCGTCGCCACGGGCAGGCCGTTCAGGAAAAGGACAATGTCGATGGCGTTGCCATGGCGCGCCGAATAGACGACCTGCGTCATGACCGTCAGACGGTTGCCTTCATAAAGCCGCACGAGATCCGGGTTCAGCGACGAGGCCGGCCGCGGGAACATCAGCCGGAAATGCATGTTCGGGACCATCTTGAATCCCTCGCGCAGAACTTCGAGCGTGCCGCGGTTCTTCAAAGCCTGTTCGAGGTTGCGGAAGAACTCCTTCTCGGCTGCGCCGGGATACTGCCCCTCCAACGCTTCCCAGACCTGCGGTTGGGTGTCCTTCACGAAGGCGACGACGACATCCCTGTCCAACCCAAGCGTCTGGTCGAATGCCTCGGCTGGACGCTCCGCGTAGCCCTGTCCCGCCACCAGCTGATCGACGATGTGGCGCTCCACCACCTCTTCGGTGTGAAGCTTCTCGGGGGAAAAGGACTTGGGGTGGGTGGTCATTTTGAAAGCACCTTAGGGAAAGTGTCGGACAGGGTTATCCTTGTAAATGGGCATGCGGGATCGGCATCAAGAATTCGGTCGTATGGGTCATCAGGTATCTTCCGCCTCCAAGACAAGCGTCCAGGTTCGCCGAAGAGGCAATTCTGCTTGGATCGCCTCGGGCAAGCGGTCATACGCCGTGAGAAGATTGTCCACGATCTCGTCGCGCCCCCAGAACCTGACGCGGAAATACAGCTCGTTGGTCCGGGCGCGCACGGCATTCGTGAAGCCGCCCCAACTGACGATCAGTCCGTGATCCGCGTGGGTGTCCTGGACGCTTCCAATCAGGCCTTGCAGATCCGGCTGATCCACCCGGTAATCGCCGGATTTCACCTGCACAGTGACCTTTGGGCTTTCGAGTCCGAGAGGCCCGCTTCCGCCGACGATGTCCACTCCGCGGTCCGCTCCTGGGGGCGAAACGCGCGTTGTGTAGCCCTGCGCCCGCAGGATTGCGGCGACGAGCTCGGTAAAGTCATGGCCTGCGAAGGACGACGCCACGCGCCGTTCGATCTGGTCGCGGGCGATCCGTTCCAGATTGACTGGCTGGTCGGATGCCTCTTGCGTGCTGCTGCCATCATCGCCCGGCAAAACGGCCATGGCGCCGTCTCCTGGGTCGCGGCCAGAAGCGATCACGGCCTGCACCCTTTCGACCGCGTTGTTGCGGCTGATTTCGCAGACCGTCATGAACGCCCCAAAGCTGTAAAGAAGGTCTTGGCGGAACGTGTCCCGGGGAAGATCCCTGCACACCCATTCGACCGGCCGCACCGAAATGCCGTCGTCGGACGTTCTGGCCGGTCCAGAAATACGGCCAATCCAGATGGTGGACGAGGTCTTCATCGGCGACACGACCAGATCGCCGTTGCTGGCCACGTTGATGAACTGGTTGACCTGCGCGCCGAAGTTCTTGTGAGTGTTTGTTTTCTTGTCGGGAAAGACCCGCGCCATCTCGGCGATCAAGGCGTGGCGATCCGTGAACCGGGTGGGATCGCCGCGCAAACCGAAATCGATCGTCAGCAGGCCATGCTCCATCGCTGGGGCCTCGAACTCCCCGTTCTTCCCCTGCCGAACCAGCCACAATCGGGTCATTGCGCCATCTCCGCCTCGATCTTCTCCAAAGCGCGGTTCGTCGAGCCGTGGCGCCGGTCGGTGATCGGGTCGATCTGGCCGGTGACGGCCGCGGTGATCAGGGAGGCGCGGAGTTCGGTGAGGAGGTTGATTGAATTCTCCACCTGGCTCACCAATAGCCCTGTCTTGATGCGCTCGGCTTCATACTTCTGAACAATCAGATCTTGAGTTTCTCTTGGGGGCACCGGGAACTTCAAGGAAAAGAGAGCTTCTGATCGTAATTTTTTCGTCCCGTGTGCAGCTTGATCGATGTACGAAAGCAGAACATCGGAGAAACCTTGTAACATCCTTTGCAAATATTGCGGGGAGATCAACGATTTGCGTGCGATAAGAGCCTTCATATCCTGATTGATTGTGCCTTCAACGGCAAGCATGCAAATCGGAACGTGACGGGCGAGTATCATCCCGCGCACGACTATCAAAACCGCCTCAGCAGGTATCATTTGAAGCGCTGAATTGAGAACCGCAGGTTCCGACACATGGTCTGGAACATCGGATATGAGATCGACCTTCATATCTTTTGGGGACACCCAAGGGATGTCGCCAGTCCAGTAGGAAATAGTATCTTTCGAAGGCGTGGCACCGCCTTTGACCCGGACAAGATGCTTCAAAGGAATGAAACCCCACGAATCCGGAAGGTTCTCCAACCAGTTTTGATCAAGCCCACGGTTGATTGTAGCTGATCCGATTACTGCCGATTGGAGGAGAGAACTTAGACGATCTTGCTGCTTCGAAACGAGAAGGCGCTTCTTCTCCACCAGCGCGTCGATGCGGGCGGTTTCGCGGTCGAGGAAATGGGCGATGGCTGTTTGCTCTATAAGGGGTGGCAAACAGACTCGGTGAGCACCCAGAATGCTTTTTGTCATGCTGGGGAGCGCTGTGTTCGTCTTGTAGTAGTCGAAAGGTATTGTTTGCGCTGAATAATATGCAAAGCGACCATTCACACCATTCCGGATCTTTCCCCAATACATCGTATCAACGGCCCAGAAGCGTCCTTTGAAGTGCAGCGGACGATCCACCGTCCCCTTTCTCCCCAAGAGAACCACCTCGCCATCGTACAAAAAATCTGACGCATGGGCGAAAACGCCACCGGAACCCAAAACCGGGTATCCAGTCTCTTGCTCAATTTCCTTATGGTCGCGGCCGTTTCTAATGTCTACGAGGCGCTTGAAGGGAACGATTTCCCAATGTGACGGAATGCGCAGAATCCACCAGTGCCCTGTTTCAGTATGCTTTTTCTGACGTGTAGCGCTCATTCCACCACCTCCGCCAGCAGGCCTGCAATCTCGGCTTCCAGAGCTTTCAGGTCGGCGTCGATGGCCTCGACGGGGCGCGGGGGCGTGTAGCGGTAGAAGAACCGGTTGAAGTTGATCTCGTAGCCCACACGGCCCACGCCCTTGTCCTTGTCGTCGCGATAGGACTCGCCCACCCAGGCATCGGGCACGAAGGGCGTGACCTCGCGCGCGACGTAGTCCTGCCAGTTCTCGTTCAGGGGCACCTGTTCGAAGTCGCGCAGCTGCGGATCGGGTTCGGGCTTGCCATCCTTGTCGCGGCAGATTTCGGCCGCCTCGTCAGGCGTTCCAAGCGCCGCCTCGATGGCCTTCTGCACCGGGGCACCGATCTTGATCCCCCCGTCCTTGGCCGCCTTGCGCAGTGTCTTGCGGAACGCCTCCCGATCCATGACCGGTGTGGGTCCACAGGCCTGCATGACGACCCCCAGAAGGGCCGTGCGTTCGTCCTCGTTCATCTTCGCAAGGGGCTTGGCCGCGGCCAGCTCGGTCATGGCTTCTTTCGTGATCTCGAAGCGCAGCCGCAGCGGACGCTCCACACGTATCTCGCGGAACCCGAAGGCGGTGGTGTCGAAGATCTTGGATACGTCCGAATGGGCGGAGCCGCCGTTCAGCATGTCATGGTAGATCGACACGATCTCGTGGCGGGCGGTGTCCGGGATCTTCCGGCGCTTGGCGCCGAGGCTTTTGCGCGTGGGTTCCCTGAACCGCTCGCCGCTGGCGTCGATCAGCTGCACCTTGCCATTGCGCTCGGGGATCTTCTTGTTCGACAGGAGCCAGATGTAGGTCTGGATGCCGGTGTTGTAGAAGATGTCGGTGGGCAGGGCGATGATCGCCTCGATCAGGTCCTGTTCCAGCAGCCAGCGGCGGATCTCGCTCTCGCCCGATCCGGCGCCGCCCGAGAAGAGAGGCGAGCCGTTCATCACGATGCCGATGCGCGAGCCCTGGTCGTCGGGACGCATCTTGGACACCATGTGCTGCACGAACAGGAGCTGCCCGTCCGAGATGCGCGGCAGGCCCGCCCCGAAGCGGCCATCCACGCCGAGCGTCTCATGCTCGGCCTTCACCTTTTCCTGGGACTTTTTCCAGTCCACGCCGTAGGGCGGATTGGACAGCATGTAGTGGAACTTATGGGTCGGGAAGGCGTCGTCGGTCAGCGTGTTCCCGAAGGCGATGTTCTCTGGGTCATGGCCCGTGATCAGCATGTCGGATTTGCAGATCGCGTAGCTTTCCTTGATCATCTCCTGGCCGAAGATCTGCACGCGGATCTTCTTGTTCAGGTCGCGCATCTCCTCTTCGCCGATCGAGGCCATGCCGCCGGTTCCGATGGTCGGGTCGTAGATGGTGCGGATGACGCCGGATCCGGCCAGTGCCTCGTGGTCGTAGGCCAGGAGAAGTTCGACCATGAGCCGGATCACCTCGCGCGGGGTGAAGTAGTCGCCATTGTCGGCTGCCGCGTTTTCGTTGAACCGCCGGATCAGGTCTTCGAAGAGGATGCCCATCTCGATGTTGTCGATGTCGTTCGGATGCAGGTCGATCTGACAGAACCGTTCGAACACGAGGTAGAGGATGCCAGCCTCGTCGAGGCGTTTCAGCTGTTCGGGGAAGCCAAACTTGTCGATGAAGATGTCGCGCGCGTTCGCCGAGAACTTGGTGATGTAGTCGGTCAGGTTGGCGCGCAGCTGCGCCGCATCCTGGGCGCGCATGCTCTCGAAGGTGAAGCGGCTGCGGTTGTAGATCTTGGCGCGGGGGCTGACGATGTTCGTTAACATGCGGTCGCGCATCTGATCGTCGATGTTGTCCGGCAGGTTTTCTGCGGCAGCGATGACCGCATCCTTGGTCGACGCAAGCACGCAGTCGAGGCGGCGAAGGACAACAAAGGGCAGGATGATCCTGGCATACTCCGATGGCTTCACATCGCCGCGCAGGAGTTCCGCAATCGACCAGATGAAGGAGCCAAGGGAGTTCGTGTCTTGTGTCGCCATGCGGGGGCCTCAACCTGTTACGTGATCGAATATCTGTGGGATATTCGCGGTCTTACAGGAGATTGGCCCTTTTTGTCCCGAACAAAACGGTCCTGTCCGAATTTCATGGAGGCTGTGGCGGCTGCGGAAGAGGGGATCGCTGCTGATCTGGGTCGACCAGGGGATGGCCTGGCTCGCTCGGCGGGACCGGCGACCCGGACGGCCAGCGGTGTTTTCTGACGCCGCCATCCAGTTCTGATGGGGTGGACACCCCCGCCCGACGGCATCGCAATGTGCCATGGTGGTGATGTCGAATCGCCACAGAGGAGAGATGTCCATGGAAGAAATTACCATAATCGGGGTCGATCTGGCCAAGAGCGTTTTTCAGGTTCACGCCGCCAATTCCGATGGGCGAGCCGCCATCAGAAAACGGCTGCCGCGCACGCGTTTCCTGTCCTTCATGTCGCAGGTCAGGCCCTGCGTGGTCGCGATGGAGGCTTGCGCAACCTCGCACCACTGGGCGCGGGAACTGACTGCTCTGGGACACGATGTCCGTTTGATACCACCGATTTACGTGAAGCCTTTTGTCAAGCGTCAGAAAAACGATGCGAACGACGCCGAGGCTATTGTCGAAGCGGCAATGAGGCCATCGATGCGCACGGTGCCAGTCAAATCGCCTGAGCAGCAGGCCCTTGCCATGCTGTTCCGGACACGCGAACTGCTGCTGACGCAGAAGACCCAGCTGGTGAACGCGCTTCGAGCCCATCTGGCAGAACATGGGGTCATCGTGGCGGGAGGTCGCAGGTCGATTGATCCGTTCATCCGCGTTCTCGACGATGTGACAAACGCGCTTCCGCCTGGAGTACGCAAGGTCGGGGCGATTTATCTGGACCGGATCGCCCGGACAGCTGGCGAAATCGAAGATCTGGAGCGGCAGATCGACGAGCAGGCCAAGGAGCATGAGATGGCACAGCGCCTCCGCACCATTCCGGGGGTCGGGCCGGTCACGGCCATGGCCATTGAGGCTTTCGCTCCGGCCATGGAGAGTTTTGCGCGCGGCAGGGATTTCTCTGCTTGGCTCGGGCTTGTTCCCCGGCAACATTCCAGTGGAGGCAAGCAGCGCTTGGGACGAACGTCGAAAATGGGGCAGCGCGATATCCGCAGGTTGTTGATCAGCGGTGCGATGTCGATCATCCACTGGAGGGGGCGGAACGGTGGAAAGCCCGGATCATGGCTGGCGCGAATGCTTGCATGCAAATCGCGGATGCTGACCGCCATCGCCCTGGCCAACAAACTCGCCAGGATCATCTGGGCCATCATGACACGGAAGGACGTTTATAGAGATCCTGTGGGTGCGGTCTGCTGACCGCGCCCTGTCAGGAGCGTCGGTGACGCAAGTAGATGTTCCATCCCGGATGATCACATTTCCCCTCGGCGATCTGCGTTGTTCATGGCAAGATCTGTTCTGAGGGATTTTCGGGACGGGGGACGACAATGCTGATCCATCTTCACAAGCAAGCGACGACGACGCCAAAGGTCCGTGCGGCCATTCAGAGCAGCGATGACGCGGGAACGGTTCTTGCGGAATGTCACATCCCGGCAGGTAGTATGGCTGTTTTTTAAACAACTCTGGTTTGAGTTTGTGCCAGTCCTTCATGGCTTGCAAGGGCGCTTTACTGCCCAAGGCTGACTGCGGGAGCTGCTGGTTGTA
>Ga0307970_1001026_pt1 | contig 15609 bp, 16 predicted proteins | sample OrgLakmetagen712_FD_202093 | JGI IMG/M metagenome (GOLD analysis project Ga0307970, IMG submission 202093) | Saline water microbial communities from Organic Lake, Antarctica - #712 | ecosystem: Environmental > Aquatic > Non-marine Saline and Alkaline > Saline | place: Antarctica: Organic Lake... | reverse complement strand
GGCCATCTGACTGATATCAAATAATCGGTACAATCTTGCTTCGTTTTAAACATGTCTTCAAACTCTATTTGATTCGCTGGATATTTCATCCTGTAAAGTTAAACTTTACGGGAGATGATTACATACCTCATAAAAAGAATAATCCAGATCTGATAATGAATTTATTAAATAAGAAAAGTCTTTTAAACACTTTACTTCAGAGAGATAGATATGTAAAACTGCTTAATGAAACAAATATTCCGATATTACTTATAAAATAAAACGATGTCCGTTTTTACTCAGAGAAGATATTAAAAGTAGATTAAGCCGGCCTGCACACTCACAAAATTATATAACATTTTACCAAAATTATATAACATTGCAATTTCCTGTTACCGTATATTTGCCCAGTAAAAACATTTGAAAAGTACCGGATAAATAATCCCGGGTTATTTCAAATTAAAAAGAAGTATCAATTTTAAACGAACACTTTTAGAAACTATTTGTTTTAGTTATCACATAATGTTAAAAAGAACCGGTCATATTATTTTATCTCTTGTATTGTTGGTTTCAACAATGGGGATGGCTGTGTCTAAACATTATTGCAAAGGGTCGCTCGAATCAGTTGCCGTATTTCACGAAGCAAAATCCTGCTGCGACATGGACAACTGCTGCCACGACGAAACGCAGGTGTATCAGGTTAAGGAGGATTTTTCAGTCCCTGCTGTTTCAAGCATCCCGGTTTTAGCCGAACTTGATATTTTGGGGCATGATTTGCTCGCCGTGGGATTATTAAATGCTCCGGAAACAGAAGATGCAAATCTTAATTTTATTGAAGCTCCCCCCTTACTTCCCATTCAAAAAACACTCGCTCTAAAAGAAGTATTTCTTTTATGATTAACAAAGACTGCAAGGAATGAACTTTGTAGTGACTAACTTATATTATATCATAAACAAAAAATCATAATTGAAATCGCATGTTAAATAAAATCATTCGTTATTTTCTTGAAAACAAATTAGTTACAATTTTGCTGCTCACCGGATTGGTAGCTTGGGGAATTGTCACGTCTCCTTTTGGCTGGCAAATCGGGGCGCTGCCGTCGGATCCTGTTCCTGTGGATGCCATTCCTGATATCGGTGAAAACCAGCAGATTGTTTTTACTGAATGGATGGGCCGTTCGCCGCAGGACATTGAGGATCAGATTACGTATCCACTAACCACGTATTTACTGGGAATTCCAGGCGTAAAATCCATCCGGAGTTCATCCATCTTCGGTTTTTCCAGCATCTTCATCATTTTTGACGAAGACATTGAATTTTACTGGTCGCGCTCACGAATCCTTGAAAAACTGAGTTCGCTGCCTTCGGGTTTGCTTCCCGAGGGTGTGCAACCTGCACTTGGGCCCGATGCCACTGCCTTGGGGCAGGTGTACTGGTACACCATTGAAGGCCGTGACCCGGAAGGAAACCCGACCGGCGGCTGGGATTTGCACGAAATCCGTACCGTTCAGGACTTCTATGTAAAATACGGGCTCAATGCCACCGAAGGTGTTTCAGAAGTCGCTTCCATCGGTGGTTTTGTACAGGAATACCAGATTGATGTTAATCCTGATGCCCTGAAAGCCTACGACATTCCACTTCACAAAGTGATGATGGCTGTTCAGAAATCGAACAGGGACGTTGGCGCCAAAACCATTGAAATCAACCAGGCGGAATACCTTGTTCGCGGATTGGGCTACATCAAAAAAGTGGAAGACATTGAAAAAGCCGTTGTAGCCGTTCAGGAAAATGTACCCATCCGTATTCAGGACATTGGCGTGGTAAGCTTAGGTCCTTCCACCCGGCGCGGCGCCCTGGATAAAGACGGTGCCGAGGTAGTTGGAGGCGTTGTTGTTGCCCGTTATGGAGCCAATCCATTACAGGTTATCAATAACGTGAAAGATAAAATCAAAGAAATCTCACCCGGACTGCCCAAAAAGATTTTGCCCAATGGGGTGGAAAGCCAGTTAACTATCGTACCCTTTTACGACCGCTCCGGCCTTATTTACGAAACGCTGGGAACATTGGAAGAAGCCATTTCGCTGCAAATACTGATTGTTATCCTGGTGGTAATCGTCATGGTATACAACCTGCGGGCGTCATTTTTAATCTCCAGCTTGCTGCCTATATCCGTGCTGATGGTTTTTATCGCCATGCGCTATTTTGGAGTCGATGCCAACATAGTAGCTTTATCCGGGATTGCCATTGCGATCGGGACGATGGTCGATTTGGGGGTCATTCTTTCGGAGAATATCATCAAACATGTGGATGAAGCTCCGCCCGGGCAAAAACTCATAACTACCATTTACAACGGTGCTTCTGAAGTAAGCTCTGCAATACTTACCGCGGTTTCGACCACCATTGTGAGTTTCATTCCGGTATTTACCATGCAGGCTGCCGAAGGGAAACTCTTCGGGCCGTTGGCTTTCACCAAAACCTTCGCGCTGATAGCCGCACTTATTGTCTCTTTGTTTATTTTACCCATGCTGGCCCACTGGTTTTTTGGAGCAAGAATCAAAAATCAAAAAATTAGGAAATGGTTGAATATTACCCTGATCCCCATTGGTATTGCCGCTCTTTTATTCGGACAAACCTGGGGCGGAATGATGCTCCTGGCCTTTGGGCTTGTTGGTGTGTTAAAAGAGCTTAGAGGAGCGAAGTTAGAAGATAGAAATGAGAAGTTAGAAGTTAGAGGAGAGAAGATAGATGGAGGCGAAGGTGCTACTTCTACCGGTACATCAATTCAACAAAAATTCAAATCATTCGCCCATTGGGTTCTTGAATATGCAGAAATCATCATTGTGGTTATTGGTGTGATTTGGCTGCTGGCCAAATACTGGCTTCCGCTGGGACCCGCCAAAAGTTTGGTCATGAATGTGGTATTTGTTACTTTGATTGTGATGCTTATTTTAGGGTTCTTCACAATTTTGGAGTATTTCTACAAACCAATATTAAAATGGTGCTTGGAGCATAAGGTCACCTTCCTTTTGATTCCTTCTTTTTTAATTCTCTTCGGAACAACAACCTTTATAGGTTTTAATTCTTTGTTCGGTTTTGTAGCCAACGGTTTCGATGCCGTAGGCTGGAATGTCCGAACCACAAAAGTGTGGTCAGGATTAGCACATACTTTCCCTGCAATTGGGAAAGAATTTATGCCTTCACTTAACGAAGGTAGTTTTCTGCTCATGCCCACTTCCATGCCCCATTCGGGTTTTGAATACAACCGTAAGACTTTAGGTCAGCTGGATATGCTAATTTCCAACATTCCTGAAGTTGAACTTACCGTTGGAAAATTAGGAAGGGTAGAATCTGCGCTCGACCCGGCACCCATTTCCATGTATGAAAACGTGATAAATTACCGTCCGGAGTACATGCTAAACGAAAAAGGGCACCGCATGCGGTTTAAGGTGGATAAGGATGACCGTTTTATACTTGCCAACGGAGACACGCTTACCAATAGGGAAGGCTTGAAACGTGAGGTAACCTATCAGGAACTCATACCGAACGATAAAGGAAATTATTACCGCAACTGGCGGCCTGAAATCAAATCGCCCGATGATATTTGGGACGAAATTGTGAAAGTGGCTAAAATTCCGGGTGTTACCTCTGCGCCAAAGCTACAGCCTATTGAAACAAGGCTGGTCATGTTACAAACGGGTATGCGCGCGCCCATGGGGATTAAAGTGTATGGCCCCGACCTGCCAACCATTGAAGCATTTGGGATGCAACTGGAGGATATATTGAAAGAAGTCCCTTCGGTAAAAGCCGAAGCGGTGTTTGCCGACCGGATTGTGGGTAAACCTTACCTACATCTGAACATCAACCGGGATGAGATTTCGCGTTATGGCCTGAATGTGGAAGATGTGCAGCGAACCATTGAAACGGCGATTGGCGGCATGAAAATCACTTCTACGGTTGAGGGGCGCGAACGTTTTCCGGTAAGGGTGCGCTACCCGCGCGAACTTCGGGACGACCCTGAATCGTTGGGTGAGATTTTAATACCAACACCTACAGGCGCGCAAATCCCCATCTCACAGATTGTGGACTTTGAATATGTAAGAGGCCCCCAGGCAATCAAAAGTGAGGAGACTTTTTTGGTGGGGTATGTTTTGTTTGATAAACGCGATGGTTTTTCAGAAGTAGGTGTGGTCAATGATGCCCAAAATGCCATTCAGGAACGGATTGATTCGGGCGATTTAAACGTCCCGGCCGGTATTAGTTATAAGTTCTCGGGAAGTTACGAGAACCAGGTGCGGGCTGAAAAACGCCTTTCCATTATTGTTCCTTTGGTTTTGGTCATTGTTTTTCTGATTCTCTACTTCCAGTTTAAATCGGTTTCTACTTCGCTGATGGTTTTCTCCGGAATTGCCATAGCGTTTAGTGGAGGATTTTTGATGCTTTGGTTTTACGGTCAGGGTTGGTTTTTCGATTTCTCCATATTCGGAACCAACATGCGGGAACTGTTCCAGATGCACACTATAAACCTGAGTGTGGCGGTGTGGGTCGGCTTTATCGCGCTCTTTGGGATTGCTACCGATAACGGCGTTCTGATGGCCACTTACTTAGACCAAAGCTTTGCCCGGAATAAAACCGATAACCTGAAAGGAATAAGGGCTGCTGTGGTGGAAGCGGGCTACCGAAGGATTAAACCTGCGGCTATGACTTCAGCTACGACTATCATTGCATTGCTGCCTATTTTAACTTCAACAGGCCGGGGTGCCGATATCATGATACCCATGGCCATACCGGCTTTTGGGGGGATGATTTTTGCCGCCATTACTTTTTTTATTGTGCCGGTATTGTATAGCATGAGAGAAGAGAGACAAATTAAAAAGATACAATCATGAAGTTCGTAATAAATATCATAATATTAATTATTCTGGGGGTTACAGCTGGACAAGCCCAAACTCTGGATGATTATTTCAGAAATGCGGCCGAAAACAATCCCGGTTTGCAAGCCAAATACAAGGAGTTTGAAGCCGCACTTCAAAAAGTGCCGCAAGTGAGTACATTGCCTGACCCCACTTTTTCATTCGGTTATTTCATCTCGCCGGTTGAAACACGGGTAGGGCCGCAACAGGCCAAATTCTCACTGACCCAGATGTTCCCCTGGTTTGGTACTCTGAAAGCTCAGGGCAATGCTGCTGCTTTAATGGCAGAAGCCAAATACCAGTCGTTTTTGGATGCTCGCAACCAATTGTTTTACCAGGTTGCAGCGGCATACTATCCGCTTTACGAACTTAACCGGTGGAAGCAGATTGAGCAGGAAAATATCGACATCCTGCAATCGTATAAAACCATTGCCAATTCGAAGTTTAAAAACGGGGCTGCCCCCATGGTGGACGTATTGCGGGTTGACATTATGCTGAAAGACGCCGAAACAAATCTCAGTATCCTGAATCAGAAGGAAAAATCACTGCTGACCACATTTAATAAACTGCTCAACAGAGCCGAATACGAGGTAGTGATAATGGATGATACCTTGTCTGCAGAGGTTTTACCATCCAACTTTCGGAAAGATTCCCTGCTGACCAACAACCCGATGCTAAATGCGTTCGACCTGAAAATTAAGGCGAGCGAAGCCAGTGAACTGGTAGCACAAAAGCAGGGCCTTCCCAAATTGGGTGTTGGTTTGGACTATGTGATGGTTGGAGAACGAACAGATATGACTTTGAGCGATAATGGCAAAGATGTGTTAATGCCCATGGTTTCGGTGAGTATTCCCATTTTCAGGAAAAAGTACATTGCGGCTGAAAAGGAAGCACGGTTGATGCAAGAGACCTATGCACTTCAAAAAAATGAAATGGAGAATTCGCTCACTTCCAGTTATGAAATGGCCTGGTTTCAAATTCAGCAGCAAAAGCAACTTTTATCGCTTTACGAACAGCAAATTCAAACATCGCAACAGTCCTTGAATTTACTATTTACTTCCTATGGAAATTCGGGAAAGGAATTTGAAGAAGTACTGCGCATGCAGCAGCAACTGTTGAAATACGAGAAAATGAAGGCTACAGCTGAAGTACAATTCCAGGTAGGCCTTGCTAGATTGAATTACATTACTGCAAAAAAATATTAACATGAAAACAGATAAAAAAACAATAATCATAGTCATTTCAACGCTGGCATTAGGTTTATTGCTGGGGTGGTTGATTTTCGGGGGTTCAGAAAGCAAGACAACAGATGAACACCAGCATGAGACAGAAGTAGCAGGCGAAACCATCTGGACCTGCTCAATGCACCCCCAAATTCGCCAAAGCGAGCCCGGCGATTGCCCCATTTGCGGCATGGATTTAATTCCATTGGAAGATGAAAACGATAGCGATATTGACCCGATGGCTATCAGTATGTCGGCAACGGCCATGCAACTGGCCAGTGTAAGCACTGCAATGGTTGGTGCAATAGACCCGGTAAAATCGGTTCGCTTAAACGGCAAGGTACAATCTGATGAGCGCCTGGTTTATTCGCAATCTTCTCACATTCCGGGCAGGATAGAAAAGTTGACGGTGAATTTTACAGGTGAATATGTCAACAAGGGACAAACCATTGCAAGCGTTTATTCACCTGATTTGGTGACTGCCCAGGAAGAATTGTTTGAAGCGCAAAAAATAAAGGAATCACAACCACAGCTTTTCAGTTCAGCCAAAGAAAAGTTAAAAAACTGGAAGTTATCGGAGGGACAGATTGAAAAGCTACTACAATCAGGAGCTCCGATGGAGACCTTCAATGTGCAAGCTGATGTTTCAGGCTACGTTACCAAAAAAAAGGTCAATCGCGGGGATTATATCCGCAAAGGGGAAGCCATATACGAAATTGCTGACTTGTCAAAGGTGTGGGTGCTTTTTGATGTGTATGAATCGGATGTACCGTGGGTTAACAAAGGCGACAAGGTGAAATTTACCATTGCCTCGCTTCCGGGAGAATCGTTTACCGGAACCATCTCTTTTCTCGACCCGGTTATTGATCCGAAAACGCGAGTGGCCAAAGCGCGGGTTGAAGTCACAAACCACGAACTGAAACTGAAACCGGAAATGTTTGTATCGGGCACGGTGGAAGCAAAATTGCCCAATCAGTCCAATGCGGTTGTGGTCCCTAAAACCGCCGTTATGTGGACCGGTAAACGTTCGGTAGTGTATGTGAAAAGCACCACCGACCAGGGAGTAAATTTTATGATGCGCAATGTGACATTAGGCCCTGCTCTGGGCGAGAGTTTTATTATTGATGATGGTTTGCTGAAAGGTGAAGAAATAGCCGTTAACGGCACCTTTAGCATTGATGCCGCCGCCCAATTGGCCGGAAAACCAAGTATGATGAATCCTGAGGGCGGCCCGGCCATGACCGGCCATAACCACGGCGGAATGGATACGGGAACAGGTACAGCCACAAACACCGAAATGCCAATGCCTGTTGCACCGGTTAAAACTGATCCTGCTTTTAAAGAGCAGTTAACCAGTGTATATAAAACATATCTTGAAATGAAAAATGCTTTTGTGGCCACCGATGCACACCAGGTGATGGTTGCGGCGCAAAAAGTTGAAAAATCGCTGAATAAAGTTGATATGGGATTACTCAAAGGCGATGCCCACATGGCGTGGATGGAGCAGTTGAAAATACTTGAGAACACAATATCAGCCATCAGCAAATTGATGGACATTGAAAAGCAGCGGAACGAATTTGCCAAGTTTAACCTTGCGTTCTACAAGGCTCTCAAAGCTTTCGGATTAAACGATACCACAGCCTATTACCAATATTGCCCCATGGCCGAAAAGGACAAAGGAGCCTATTGGTTCAGCGAAACCGAGAAAATCAGAAACCCGTATTTTGGTGATGCCATGTTGGGATGCGGCGAAAACAGGGAGACGATCCAGTAGTCGGTTTATTAGAGGGGTATGGGAGGGATTATTCCTCCCGCCCTTCTACATGGGGAAATTATTGGTCTTGATAATGACTATTGGACACTGAAGGAAAAAAACATAGACGGATTCCAGCATCATATTATCACACTTATTGCAACCGAATTTAGAAATAATATAACCTTTTATAGAAATTATGTAACACCTGACATTCAATAGTTTAGTAAATTTAACTTTAAGAAAAGAGGATGAGATTTCAAGTACATTATGCAAGGAAACCCTCTTTGGAAAATTGATTTACAAATTACTTAAAAATTAAATTATGCTACTAAAGGTTTTCATACTATCAGTTATCCTGGTTGCATTCACCATATTGGCACTGGGCGTAAAGCTGCTGTTTAACAGAAAAGCTACGTTTACTAAACACGCATGTGCCATGAAAGAGGACGATTTGAACAATGAGGGCGTTTGTGCAGCTTGCGACATAAAAGAATTGGCAAACTGTACTGAAGATGAAAAATAGAATTTGTTAAACTTAAAAATGATTATTATGAAATTGATAAAGGCTTATATCCGCTTCAGAAAATTGGAAGAAGTGTACAATGCACTAAATCGCGCAGGTTATTGTTGCATGACCTTTGCGGAGTGCGAAGGTACCGGGCAGTACTCCGATCACCAAAAAGAACACATCAGCGACAAATATCCGTTTGCCGAGGCATACCGGGTAATTAAACTTGAAATACTCATCGCCGATGAGCATGTTGACCCAGTAGTGGAACTTATTCGCAAGAACGGGCGAACAGGCTATCGCGGTGACGGGATGATTATTGTTTCGCCGGCGGATGAAGTTTATAAAATCAGGACCGATGAAAAAGGGATTTTGGCGGTTTAAAAAATTTACTTGTTGGGGATTGTAGGATATATCCTTGAAGCTATATTATTGACATTGTTTCATTTAAGCAACTAGAAAACAAACAAAAATGAACAACTACAAAAAAGATAGCTTGAATCTTAAAGGTGCAGTAGCTCTTGGAACAGGAGTAATGATTGGAGCAGGAATTTTTGCGCTGTTAGGTCAGGTCGCCGAATTATCCGGAACGTGGTTTCCATATGTCTTTATTATTGGAGCCCTTATTTCTAGTTTCAGTGCCTATTCTTATATCAAAGTGTCCAATGCATACCCCTCAGCAGGAGGCATTGCAATGATTTTCATGAAAGCCTATGGTAAAACAACGCTGACAGCAGCAGCTTCCTTATTGATGGCATTTTCCATGATTATAAATGAAAGTTTAGTGGCACGAACATTTGGTTCCTATACCTTGCAGCTTTTTGATGTAAGTAACCATGGCTTATGGGTTCCTGTGTTGGGGGTAGCCTTATTAATATTTGCTTATATTATTAACATCTCAGGAAATAAGGTAATCGGAAAATCTTCTCAGATTATGGCCTTCGCAAAAATAGTTGGCATTATTGTTTTTGCGATAGGAGGTTTGTGGGCTGCAAGTTTCACTTTGACTGATTTGCTCCCAACCACATCAGACGCAAATAATTATACAGCCACTGGTTTCGTAGGGGCTATTGCCTTAGCTATTTTGGCTTATAAGGGATTTACAACAATTACCAATAGCGGAGGAGAAATTACCCATCCCCACAAAAATGTGGGAAGATCAATAATCATCTCTTTACTTATTTGTACAGTAATCTATTTTTTAGTTGCCCTTGCTGTCAATGCAAGTCTTTCGATTCCTGAAATAGTCAAAGCAAAAGATTTCTCTTTGGCAGAAGCAGCAAAACCCGCCTTTGGTAATTATGGACTTTATTTTACCGTCGGAATAGCAATTATAGCCACCATTTCAGGGATAATAGCCAGTATTTTTGCCGTTTCCCGCATGACCACAATGCTTACTGAAATGGAGCTTATACCGCACAGTCATTTTGGGATGTCAGGTAGTATTCAAAAACATATGTTAGTCTATGTTGTGGTCATTGCCATAACCATAACTATCTTCTTCGACCTATCACGCATTGCCTCTATTGGAGCCATATTTTACCTGGTAATGGACATGATCGTTCATTGGGGTGTCTTTAAACACCTTCGAAAAGAAGTAAAAGCAAATGGGTTGATACTGATATCCGCATTATTGCTTGATTTCATTGTATTAATGGCTTTTTTATGGGTCAAAGCTAATTCAGACATCTTAGTGGTTATCGTTTCTATCATCGGGATTGTGTTGGTTTTTGCTGGTGAGAAATGGTTTTTACATTGGGCGAAAAAATGAAAACGATAAACTGGCCGGGATTGTTAGTATAGATGATATCCATAAGTGGATTCAGACAAAAATATTAGTGTTTAATCATTAAAATAAATTGAAATGAAACTTAAAAATAGATTTTTACAATTAGGAACCCTCTCTATTTTACTTACAGTTGCAGCATGCAGCGGAGGTAAAAAACAAGATTCGGGCAACCAAGCAAATGAACCGGAAAAGTTGCAAGACATGGCAGAAAACGAAAATACAACCGGCATGCACAAACAGCACAACAACCTGACAGAAAATTTTGCACATAAGGATATTGTGATACTTGACGAGGTTTACCCAGTGAACGAACAAACACAGGCAGAACTTGAAGAAGTTATTGATGCCTATTTGCTTTTAAAAGATGCACTGGTAAATGAGGATATAAATGCTGCGGACAAAGCAATTGTTACGATGGAAAACAAGATAAATGCTGTAAAACCTGAAAGCCTTGATGGTGAAGGGTTGGATGCATGGAAAGACCATATCGGACTATATGAAGACAAACTGCAGGAAATGCAACATGTAAAAAGTCTGGAAGATAAACGTTCCTATTTTAGCCATATTTCTGAAATTATGTATTGCACCATTAAAAGCTTCGGCTTAAAAGAAGGTGATTTATTTGCTATTCATTGTCCAATGGCTTTCGATGGAAACGGGGCGTACTGGATCAGCGACAACAAAGAAATTCAAAATCCGTATTTGGACGAAAACATGCCAACGTGCGGTGAAATAAAAGAAGAATTATAAACAATTTAAAATTTAAGTAAAATGAAAAAGACAATCATTCTGCTCAGCCTGGCTTTAGTAAGCTGGGGGGCTTTTGCACAACACGACCATTCGAAAATGGGTCACTCTACTGAAGGACATTCCAATATGGATTCTAAAATGGAAAACAAAACCATGGTTCAGTCTTCTGTTAATGTTGAACGTTCTAAATCGGCAACTGCTATTATCGACAACTACCTGGCATTAAAAGATGCACTGGTGGCCGATAACAGCACTAAGGCAGCAAGCTCGGGAGAAAAGCTGTTCGATGCTTTCGAAAAATTCGATATTTCAGCCCAAGCAAAATCTCAACAAAAAGAATTGGCTGAAATTATAGAAGTTGCGTCGGAACATGCCGAACATATTTCCGAAAACAGCGGGAGCATCGACCATCAAAGGGAGCACTTTGAAATGTTAAGTAAGGACATCAGGGACTTAACATTGATTACCGGTTCCGACCGAACATTGTATCAGGCATTTTGCCCGATGTATAACAACAAGGAAGGCGGTGTGTGGCTGAGCGCATCCAGTGAAATAAAGAATCCTTTTTATGGGAACAAAATGTTGAAATGCGGAAGTGTACAACAAGAAATTACGGTTAAATGAAACTGTTGAAAATTATAGGATTAGTTCTATTGGTGGTCCTGGTGGGTTTGCAATTCTTTCCCGCCAGGTCCAACCAGAACACAATAGTGCCGTCGACCGACTTTGTAAAAACATACAAGGTTCCAGAACAGGTGGCACAAATGCTCTATACTTCCTGCTATAATTGCCATAGCAATAATACCGACTATCCATGGTACAGCAGGGTACAGCCAGTTGGTTGGTTCCTGGAAAACCATATTAGCAAAGGAAAGGAGGAATTAAATTTTAGTGAATTTGGCTCTTATTCAGGCCGGAGACAACAAAGCAAATTAACTTCGATGATAAGCCAGGTTGAAGATGACAAAATGCCTTTGGCTTCCTATACCTTCATCCATAGTGATGCACGTTTGTCAGCAGTAAATAAAAAAAATCTTGTCGATTATTTGAAAACATTAAAGAATTGAAACAGTTGTAAAAACTTTTTTAAAAGAATTATGGATATCAGCATTAAAAATATGGTTTGTAACCGCTGTATTATGGTGGTTTCACAAATTTTTGAAGAAGCCGGGATAAAGATTGAATACATAAAATTGGGTCAGGTTAAAACCACTGATGAGGTCGGTCCCGACCAACTCGAACAAGTGAACAAAAACCTGAAAAATATGGGCTTCGAAATCATCAACGATTCAAAGGGCAGGTTGATTGAAACAATAAAAAACATCACCATCGATTATGTGTACCACCATTCAGGGGGAAAAAGTATAAATTTTTCTGAATATCTGACCGAGAAGCTTCATCTTGATTATCCCTACCTGAGTTCGCTTTTTTCCTCGGTAGTAGGAACTACCATCGAAAAATTCATGATTAGCCTGAAAATAGAACGGGTAAAAGAACTACTTGTTTACGATGAAAAAACATTGAGCGAGATTGCCTACGAATTGGGATACAGCAGCGTGGCCCACTTATCGGGACAGTTCAAAAGAGTTACTGGGTTTTCCGCCTCTTATTTCAAAAACCTCAGGGAACAAAATCGTAAATCAATCCATGATGTTTAAATACCAACAAATTATGTAAATCATTCAATAAATTATGTAACGCATTAAATACCTGAGGGTTGTATCTTTGAATTAGTTAAACATTTAAAACGAAATATCATGAAAACACTAAGAGATTTTTTTACAGGAGAAGGAAAAAGGGAAATGGTTCAAGACAATGGTAACACACTTGTTACCGGATCGAAAACCCGGTACTACTGCCCTATGAAATGCGAAGGGGATAAAACCTATAGCACCCCTGGTAATTGCCCGGAATGCAACATGAAACTGGTCCCGATGGAAAACCCAGTTTCACATGACCAACATAAACATAATCATGGTTGCTGCTAAAATATCCACATTTATAAGTTACACAGCCATCGGGTGAGTTGCTGTTGAAAAAACAAGACTCATCCGCTAACTACCAGCGAAACAGTAGAATATCTTCAATCGCGGGAAATAACTTAAAAACTTAAACTCATGAAACCTATATTAATTACAACACAAAATATAATTCAGGATAAGAAAGGTAGAAATATATAACCATTTAAAATGAAAAAAATGAAAACGACAAAAAGAGTATTTATTGCAGCGGTACTGGCACTGTTTGTAGTGACAGCATGTGAAAAGACAGAAGAAGTAGGAAACAACTCTATTGAAGGTACTTACTATGGCAGCCTGACCACGGAAACCAAAAGTGCGGTTACCCGGGCGAGCGGATTGGAAAGTGCCACTGCCGAAGTTGTTAAAGCGGGCAACGACTTGGTGCAGGTCCACATGTATGGCAACGAAATGGACACCACCTTCATGCTAAATTATTATGAAGATCATGACAGTATAATGGTTTGCCTGACCGGAGAAAAATTTGAAGACATGTATGGCCACATGCTGGGAGACGGGCACATGGGCGGCGGGATGATGGGCGACATCAGCAACGGCGAAACCGAATGGCAGCACCATATAGGCGATGAACACAACAATGGCGATGAACATTTTGGGGGTTTTGATATGGGAAACCATTCATTTGGGTATAGCCTCAGGATGGAAGAAAATGGTACTCCGTATTATCTCCACTTTAAGGGAACAAAAAATGAATAGGACAAAATTATGTAACCCTTTTTAAAAATGATGTAACAGTTGATAGCCAATAGTTTAGTAATTTTAGTTTTGAGAAAAGGTGGTAAGGCGCCCGGAACAAAATGTTCCGGGGCCTTCTTCCGAAAATTGATTGATAAACCATTTAAAAAAATTAATTATGTATTTAAAAATATTGATACTATCGGTTATCCTGGTTGCTTTCGTCATGTTGGCACTGGGGGTGAAGCTTTTTTTTGATAAAGATGCCGAATTCACCGGCCACTCTTGTGCAGGTGATGACAAAGATTTGAATAATGTAGGCGGTTGTGCCAGTTGCGAAATAAAGGAATTGGCAAATTGTACTGAAGATGAAAAATAGTATTTGTGAAACTTAAATATGATTGTTATGAAATTGATAAAGGCTTATATCCGGTACAGAAAACTCGAGGAAGTTTTCAGAGCACTAAAGGGTGCGGGATTTTGTTGTATGACCTTTGCGGAGTGCGAAGGAACCGGTCAATACTCCGATCATGAGAAAGAACATATCAGCGACAAGTACCCGTTTGCTGAAGCATACCGGGTAATTAAACTTGAAATACTCGTCGCCGACGAGCATGTTGAACCGGTAGTGGAACTTATTCGCAAGAACGGGCGAACAGGCTACCGCGGTGATGGGATGATTGTTATTTCTCCCGTTGATGACGTGTTTAAAGTGAGAACCGATGAAAAAGGGATTCTGGCAATTTAAAAAGAATTATGGACATTAATATTAAAAATATGGTTTGCAGCCGCTGTATTGTGGCGGTTTCGCAAATTTTCGAAAAAGCCGGGATAAAAACCGAAACCATAAGGTTGGGCAAAGTTAAAACCACAAATGAGGTTGGCCCTGACCAACTCGAACAAGTGAACAAAAACCTGAAAAATATGGGCTTCGAAATCATCAACGATTCAAAGGGCAGGTTGATTGAAACAATAAAAAACATCACCATCGATTATGTGTACCACCATTCAGGGGAAAAAAGTATAAATTTTTCTGAATATCTGACCGAGAAGCTTCATCTTGATTATCCCTACCTGAGCGCGCTTTTTTCCTCGGTAGAAGGCACCACCATCGAGAAATACATGATTAACCTGAAAATAGAACGGGTAAAAGAATTGTTGGTTTACGATGAGAAAACATTGAGCGAAATTGCTTTTGAACTGGGGTACAGCAGCGTGGCCCACTTGTCGGGGCAGTTCAAGAAAATCACAGGGTTTACCACATCGTATTTCAAAAATCTCAGGGAACAAAATCGCAAATCAATCCACGATGTTTAAATACCAATAAATCATATAAATTATTCAATGAATTATGGATACCAAAGATAAATATTACTGCCCCATGAAATGCGAGGGGGAAAAAACGTACGATAAACCCGGCGACTGCCCCGTGTGCAACATGCACCTGGTGCCGGTAGATGAATTGCATGGAAAAGTCGGGAAGCACAACCACGACCACCATCATCACGCCGTACCTGTCGCTCCGAAAGCTTCCGGCAGTTATTATTGCCCCATGCATTGCGAAGGCGACAAAACCTACGACCAACCGGGAGATTGCCCCGTGTGCGGGATGCACCTGAACAAAGTAGAAAGTGTATCATCGTCGAAATCAAAAGTCACTTACACCTGCCCGATGCATCCGGAGATCAAACAGGATCATCCGGGGAATTGCCCAAAATGCGGAATGGATTTGGTCCCTGAAAAAGGGGAAGACGCCAGCGAAGAAGAAAAAGCGTACAAAAAAATGGCGAAGAAATTCTGGATTGCCGTGGCATTGAGCCTCCCGGTTTTTTTTATAGCAATGTCCGAATTTTTCATCTCTTCTTCCTCTGCGTGAAATCTTTTTCTTTCAAGTAAAGCTAAAACTGTGCTTAACTTTTCATGCCTTGAGATGGACATAAAATTTTTTTGAAAGAACTTTCTTACATTTGCGGCTGTCTG
>Ga0307970_1001024_pt1 | contig 15635 bp, 16 predicted proteins | sample OrgLakmetagen712_FD_202093 | JGI IMG/M metagenome (GOLD analysis project Ga0307970, IMG submission 202093) | Saline water microbial communities from Organic Lake, Antarctica - #712 | ecosystem: Environmental > Aquatic > Non-marine Saline and Alkaline > Saline | place: Antarctica: Organic Lake... | reverse complement strand
GTCGGGAATTTCATCTCCATTTAAATCAACACTATTTTCAGAAATTAAGTAAGCTTTTAAATTATCATTTGTGAAAATTAAGTCCTGAGAGTATCCCAATTGAAATAATAAAATAAAAACTAAAATCAGATTATATTTCATTTTTCTATTTTTAAATTCTGAGTAACATTTTTTAATATTTTGAAATTCAACATCTTAATTTTACTTTGATTTTCAAATGTATTCAATTTATTTACGTAAAACCTTACTTTAAAGTATTTAATTTTTTTTTGGAAATGAGGGGAATTGGCTACAACTTTTTACATAAAACTTGTTAATCAAATGGTCAAACTTTATTACAATCTTCTTTTTAATTTTCTTTAAGCTGAATTTTTGACCAATTCCACGCAGGCAACTCTATTTCGCCATCAATGTAAATCCTATCTATTTCACTTAGACAGCTATCCATGTTAGGTTTCAAATTATTTAAACCCAATGCTGTTATTTTAAATTTCATGTTTTGAATAAATGAAGATTTAACTGAGTTCTCTTAAACTTTGTATGTTAAAGAGTAGTCTCCTACTCTCCAAGTAAAACCATTTTGATAAGTGTCTTTTAGGTCATTGTAGCTTTTTAAGCTCTCAAATTGGAAGTGGGTTTTCCAGCTTTTGAAGTATTGATTGCATCTTCGACACATAATTGATCTTTTATTTTCTGATCTGATTGAAATGAGTTCTTCTGAAAGCCAATTTTCTTCTCGACCAATTCGTCTTTAGCAATATTTATAGCAATTGCTGTTTGGTTTTTTCTAGTCGGAATCGACCCTCCTGAGTTTGGTAAATCCAAAACATGAAGCGTTTCTTCAAACCATTTCCATGTAAATTTTTGAGTATCGTTGTTTTCATGAGTAAGTTCAACCTCTATTTTTTCAATAAGAGCTTTTTGTTTCTCAGCGACAAGTGCAATACTAGTGTTTACGATAGGGCCATATGTTGTGTAGCCAATATCAATTTTATTTTTAGATATTATTTTAACCACGGGCTTTACAAAGTAATTTCATATTAGAAGAAAAAGCTGAGGAAGCCATGCCAAGGCTCCTAATACTGCTAGAATTTTGAACATTGTATCCATATATTTATGTTTAGTTAATTGGTTGTAATGTTGTTGTATATGGTTTGTTGCATGTTTAAGCCCTAAAGTTAGCAAATAAATCACAGATAGGAAGTCCGACAGGAGTTTCTTAAGAAGGCTAGAACCAAGCAATTAATTTTATACGATACCCAGTTATTTTAAACGATAGATTGTTTTATTTTTTTCTCCTATTTTTTCAAATAAATCTAATTCAGCTCCTTTCTTTAAATCTCTACTAGCTGTTGCAGAAGAAATGTCTTTAAAAATATCCATATAATCTTTCCTTGTAAATTCAGTTTTATTTAATGAAATATAATACTCTAATCTGTCTTTTTCATTTAACGTTCGATTATTAAAATCTAATAATTCACTTATTGAAATGTCAATCACGTTTAGCATATATTCAATAAACTTAGTTGATTTTCCAGATTTATCACTTTCAGCCAAAGCTTTATAATAGTTGCCTTGGTCTTTACTGATTAAGGTTTCAAAAGGCAAAAACTCAAAGATTGGATATTTTTCCATTAAAACTAAAGTTTGCCATAATCTTCCCATTCTGCCATTTCCATCCAAAAATGGATGTATAAATTCCATTTCGTAATGGAAAACACAACTTTTAATTAATTCAATTTCATCAGACTTTTTCAAATATCCAAAAAGGTCTTTCATTAAGTATGGTACTTTTCCAAAAGGTGGTGCTAAATGCTGAAATTTTGAGCCTTTTACAATTCCCACACTTTGATTTCTATATTTTCCAGAATTTTCAATTAAACCTTCCATTAAGTTTTGATGTGCTTTTAAAAAGGATTTTTCGTTAGAAGGATTGTACTCTTCTAAATTTTCGTAGATTTTAATTGCATTTAAAACTTCTAGAACATCTTTTTTAGGACCAATAACTCTTTTGTTTTCGAGAAGTGCTGTTATTTGCTCTTCTGTAAGTGTGTTTCCTTCTATTTTTAAAGAAGAATGAATAGTTTTGATTCTATTCTGTTTTCTCAATTTAGGTGAAGGCTTGTTTAAAAAATTAGCATTTACTTCTCCAATTTTTTCTGAAATAGAAGTTATTAATTTTAAAATAGAAGATGTTATTTCGTAAGGTGGTTTCATTCGTGATACTATCATTTGACACTATCAAAGATACAATCATTTAATCTGAATTATCTTATGAAAAGGAATTTTTTAATTGGGCATAACGTCTCCGTATATGAAACGTACCGTGTAAAAAGACGCTATCGCTTCGGATTATACACGAGCCGAATTTTTAAATTTTTCTTTTTATCTTTATTCTACTAAAAGCCAAATTTAAAAATTTGGCGGTCTTGACAAATACACAAAAACCTTTCGAAAAGCCTATAATAGCTATGTTTTATATACATTGTTGTACACCGTTTTTTATTCCACCCAGTTATTAATCTCATATTTTTTTGTCCATTTTCCGTTTACTTTTTCTAGTATAACAGTTTCTCCTCCGCTACCTTGAGAAAGCATTATATATACAAGATTTCTCTTTTTATTAAATATCGGTACGCTGAACTGGAGAAAACTATAATTTTCAGTTCCAACATTTAGGCTATCAACTTTATCTAAAATTGAGTTGTAAGGTACTTTGTTTTCTGCAAGACCCTTTAGGTCGAATATTTTAAATCCATAATCCGCTAACTTATTCAAGTCCAGTTTTGCATTGTCCATTCTTTGCTGTTTAACAAAAACTGTGTCCATTATATTCAATGTGTCTGAAATAAATTTTGTGTGATTAATGGTTTTTCTTGGATTTTTCGGGTCAAGAGGTAGTATAGGTGGTGCCATATAACCACTTCCAAAATTCGAAATCAATTGTTGCTTGGATAGTAAAATTTTCAATTCAGTAGTGTCCGATAGAATTTCATTTAAGAATTCAAGTTTAAATTCATCTGATACTTTTACAACCTCTTTTTCTTTGTCCTTACAAGAACAAAGTGTCAGAAATGTTAGTATGAATATTGTTTTTCTCAAATGGTGTACAAGACTTATATATAAGTAAATAAGCTAAGACATTATGTATTCAAATTAATCTAAGTCTAAACTTAAGTTTGTGTAAAAGCAAAAGGTTTTACCAGATACTTACATTTAGGCTACTGCAAAAGAATACCATAATTCAACTGAGAAATAAATTCAGTTTAAAAAATTTACAAATTCTTTCGTTTACGGTGAAGCTCTCTTGCCAACAAGGTGTTTTTCAATAGCATAGAAATTGTCATTGGGCCAACTCCTCCGGGAACAGGCGTGATATAAGAAGCTTTTTCTTTTACCTTTTCAAAATCTACATCTCCTGTAATTCTATATCCTTTTGGCCTATCCTCATCAGGCACTCGTGTAATTCCAACATCTATAATCACAGCACCATCTTTTACCATTTCAGCTTTTAAATAATTAGGCACACCAAGGGCTGTAATTATAATATCTGCTTGACTAGTAATCTGTGTAATATTTTTGGTATGGCTATGCGTTAGTGTAACAGTAGAATTTCCAGGAAAGCCTTTTCTGCCCATCAAGATACTCATCGGTCTTCCTACAATATGGCTTCTGCCAATTACTACTGTGTGTTTACCAGCCGTTTGCACATCGTAACGTTCCAGCAATTCTAAAATTCCAAAAGGGGTAGCAGGAATAAAAGTTGTCATATCCAAAGCCATTTTTCCGAAATTGGTGGGATGAAAACCATCGACATCTTTATCTGGATCGATACGCATAATTACTTTTTGTGTATCAATTTGTTTAGGCAAAGGCAATTGAACAATAAATCCATCGATGTCTTCATCAGCGTTCAATTCGTCAATTTTATCTAGTAATTCAATTTCACTGATGGTAGATGGCAAGCGAAGCAGTGTTGATTCAAAACCTACCCTTTCGCAAGACCTCACTTTGCTATTCACATAGGTTAAACTAGCTCCGTCGTTACCTACTAAAACTGCTGCTAAATGAGGAACTTTTTCCCCTTTTTGCTTCATTTTTTCTACCTCCGCTTTAATTTCCTCTTTTATGGTGTTACTAAGTGCTTTACCGTCTAAAATTGTCATATGTTGTGTTGTTGTTTAATTGAATTTATTTCGTCTTAACGCATATTCTTCATCATTTGCATCATCTGCTTTCCGCCTCCGCCTTGCATCATCTTCATCATCTTACTCATTTGTGTAAATTGCTTTAACAACTGATTTACCTCTTGTACTGAGGTTCCAGAACCTTTCCCTATTCTTCGTTTTCTAGAAGAATTAATTAGGGTAGGATTCTCTCTTTCATGTGGAGTCATAGAATGAATAATGGCTTCAATATGCTTAAATGCATCATCGTCAATGTCTACACCTTTCATCATCTTACTTGCTCCAGGAATCATGCCCATCAAGTCCTTCATATTACCCATTTTCTTAACTTGTTGAATCTGCTTCAAAAAGTCATCAAAACCGAATTTATTTTTGGCAATTTTCTTTTGAATTCGTCTTGCCTCTTCTTCATCGTATTGCTCCTGAGCACGTTCTACCAAAGAGACCACATCTCCCATACCTAGAATTCGCTCTGCCATACGATTAGGATAAAAGACATCTATGGCATCCATTTTTTCTCCTGTACCAATAAATTTAATTGGCTTATTGACTACAGATTTTATAGAAATGGCAGCACCACCTCGTGTATCACCATCTAATTTGGTAAGAATTACGCCGTCAAAATTAAGTCTATCATTAAAGGCTTTGGCTGTATTTACTGCATCCTGACCCGTCATAGCATCTACAACGAAAAGGGTTTCTTGAGGTTTGATAGCCTGATGAATATCAGAAATTTCATTCATCATTTGCTCATCTACAGCCAATCGACCTGCAGTATCTATAATGACTACATTAAATCCGTTCGCTTTTGCATGTGCTATTGCAGCTTCTGCAATTTGAACTGGATTTTTTTCTTCTTTATTAGAATATACCTCAACCCCAATTTGATCACCTACCACATGTAATTGATCTATTGCAGCTGGACGATACACATCACAAGCTACCAATAATGGTTTTTTAGTTTTCTTGTTTTTTAAGTAATTTGCTAGTTTACCAGAAAAAGTAGTTTTACCACTACCTTGTAAACCAGACATTAAGATTATACTAGGCTGTCCAGATAAATTGATTCCTTCTGCATCGCCACCCATTAAATCAGTTAATTCGTCTTTTACGATTTTAACCATCAATTGGCTTGGCTTTAAGCTTTTCAGTACATCTTGACCAATTGCTTTTTCCTTAATGGTATTTGTAAAATCTTTTGCAATTTTAAAGTTCACATCGGCATCAACCAAGGCTCGTCTAACTTCCTTTAAGGTTTCGGCAACATTTACCTCTGTAATTTGACCGTGGCCCTTTAATACGTGTAAGGCTTTATCTAACTTATCGCTTAAACTATCGAACATATTCTATCAAAATTTCAACAAAAGTAAGCATTTGAACGCTAAAACAGAAGTTTTTCTTTTTGTGTTTTTTGAAGAAAAACTAGAAATTAAATGAAGTTGGTTGAATTAATTCTTAGCGTTTTAGTTTGATTAAAGTTATCTTTAAAGATGTAGCTTGTTGTAAATAAAGGTTGCTTGACCATTTTAGACTTGTGTGGCATAATACGTAATCTATGATCGCTTTAAATGGAGTTTATTTTTTGCTTTATTTACTAATTCTTAGATACAATTGACTTACCAAAAAACATAAGAAGTGAAGAGCTAAAAATCGAGAGAAACACTTTGGTTATCAACTTTTTTAAATGAAAAAGTGCGAATTTTCAAAAACTAAAAATTTGATATTCATTAAAGTAACTCAAATTTTAAAAATTATCAGTTTACTAAATTAGAATTTAAAGGTTTTCGCATGACAAAAATAGCGACTTAAATGCGTTAGCTAATCGGTTAGGCTTTAAGCTTCTAAAAAAATACAAAACCCTCGTTTCAGCTCAAAATTTGCCATTTTAGTTGTGCGCTGTTTTCATCCTTAATATTCGGTTACATTGCTCCAATTTTCGCCCCTTTTTATCCTGTGGATTTGAGTGTCGGATACTCCAAAACGTTTCGCAATCATACTTATTCGGGTTCTATTATTTCTCAATTGGCGTTTTATGATTTTTACTTTTCCCTCATTTAATTTACTGATTTTATTATTTCTTTTCTTGAGGGTTTCTTCCCAGTTTGGGTTGTTAAATTGATGAAGTTCTTTTTCTCTTTTTGTAGCCCATTTTAGGTTTTCCACTCGATTATCGGTTTTGTCATAATTTAGATGGATGACAAATATTCCGTCTTTTTGTTCAAGAAAATGTTCAGCTACAAGTTTGTGAACATATCTACTGGTAGATTTTTTATTACTTTTTTGTTTCAGAGGTAGATTTTGGTATCCGTTAATGAATGATACTTTTACCTCGAATTCCTTATCACCCTTACAGTTTATAATTCGCCCGAAATTTGAGATTTTAAACTTTTCATTTTCCGCAATTCCATCGTCAAATTTCAAGTTCTTCCATTTTTCGTTCCAATAATTTCTTATCATCCTAAGTGTTTTTTATATGCACCACAACGGTCTCGTTTTTATTTCATTCAGGTATACCAATCTCACTTCTTGTCTTACCAGTTTTTTCTTCTAATTTAGAAACCAATTCATCAAATCCAATTAAATGCATATGTGCCTTAATATTTTTATCAGCACTTTTAATTTTCATTTCCAAACTGGTTTTTCCGAATGATAGGTCTTTAATTTCATTCCATCTTATTTCTTTTTGTTTAGCGAACAATGTTGTTTCAGTAATTCCTAATTCAGTCACTTTTATGTGAGAAATATATCCTTTGGCAAACAACAACAATCCAACTATAATAGCTACTAAACTACAAATAGCGGCTAAAATTTGGTCGGTCCCATTAGCAAAAAAGAAGGCAAATATTATCAATCCAATTCCACCAATTATTACTAAAATTCCGATTATAGGATATAGTTTTGGTAATTGTAATATAATATTTCCAACTCCATCTTTTTTTGGTTTCTTTTTAGATACGGCTAAAAGCAAACCCATCACAAGAGTCACTACAATTGCAGGTAAAATAGTCTTCAATATCATAAAGTAGTTTTTATATTTTTATTTTTATTTTTTCATAAATGCACCTCGTTTTGTGCATCTTTCAGTTTTAAATTTAAAAAATAATTCCTAAACCATTAGTCTCAACTCCCAAACCTCGTTTTTGAAAATATATAATGTTAGGCAACGTTTTGGTCAGCGTACTGTTTTATTTCGCTCAGTTCAAATTCTTTATTCTCTTTACCTTTTTCAATATCAAAATCATTTTGAAGTCCAAGCCAAAATTTTGCTGAATTACCAAAATATTTACTCAAACGTAAAGCATTGTCAGCCAAAGCCTAGCCATTGAGTATACACTTTTCTGCCATTTCGTTATTTCTTATTCTACTATAAATTTCAATGTTTCTGACTTTCCATTCTCTTGGTCAACATTAATAAAAAAAGTTCCTGTATTAAATTCTGAAACATCAATTTTAAACTCTTCTGAATTTATTTTTCCTGACAAAACTATTTGTCCCTTTGTATTACTTATTCTGTATGTATTATCAAGAAGATCTTTCGTTTCTATTATTATATAATCATTTGCAGGATTAGGATATAATTTAACAATTATTTCTTCACTACTTATTTCGTTTGGTTCAGATATATAAATTGTATTTTCAGTTGTTTTCAATTCATGTGTATTTTCCACGCCAAAAAAATCAATTATTGTATCAGATGGTAAACTGTCCAAAATTGAACGATAAATTATTTTCATCACTTTCTTTTCAGGAGTTAATTTGATAATACTAGTATCATTATTTATCGTTTTAATCATTAATTCTAAATCTATATTTGCTCCTTGCTTTCCGTACAAAACCTTATCTAATTCTTCGTTCAGATAAGCCATTTGAAACAATTCCGTTCCCAATCCTTTTATTGTTCCATTTTCAATTTTTACTGCATAAATCCAAAAAGTTGTATCATTCTTTTGTTTGTTGAAATAATACAGTCCTCTATATTTATTTACTATTCCCGAAAAAACAGTGTCGTTTGTTTTTTTGTTGATAATATAATTAATCCTTTCTTCTTTTTCAAACAATACTTTAAAATCAATTGTGTCATTATTATTTTTGACAGAAAACTCATCTCCCAATTGTAATGTCATATCTTTCCCTCGTTTAGGAAATGAACTTTCAAAAGTTGCTTTCATAGATAAATCTATTATCCCATTTTCGTCACAAGATGTTAGAACTACTGATAATAATAATATGATTAATATTTTTTTCATAGTTTTTCTGTTTTTATTAATGAATGGCAACAAAAATATACAAAGAATTATACCAGTTTGATTTTGAAAAGTCATTAAGAAAACAAAAATGCTTTTTCTTTTAATGACGCTGTGATTGATTTGCATCCCGCACGTGCGGGATGCAAATTATGAACAAGGAAATTAAAAGGAAAATGAATGCGTTATATAGCGACTTTTCATGGTCAAATTGGTATTACTCCTTATTATTCTTAACTTTTTCTTTTTGGTGGTCACTTTGTACTTGTTCATCTCTATATCTACAGCAGTCATGAACAGAATTATATTGCTCCTCTGTTGCTTTTATTTCTTTGGTATCATGACCAACAGCTGCTAAGCTTTTAGAAATGGTTTTTAAGTTTGTTTTACGCTCATCATAGATTAACTTTAACTCATGCGTTTCTATAGTCCAAACTGCAGATTTTACTCCTTTGGTGCGTATGGCTGCTTTTTCTATGCGTTCTTTGCACATTCCACATACGCCATCTACTTCCATAGAAGCTCTTGCATTTTTATCTTGTGCAAAAGTCATTGTTGTAAAAAGAACGGTGCAAATCAATAGTATTTTTTTCATCTTATTATTTTTAAATTTTAATTGCAAGGTAATAAATTTTAATTTTTTCATTAATCCACTAATTCAAATTGTATCGCAATCCTACGTAGTACATTGCGCCAAAAATTGGACCATAAACAAAATTGCTATCAAAGTTTGAACCAAAAGGGTCATTTGCTCCAATTATAGGATCTGGTTGTCGTAGGTTAGTTACATTCTCACCTCCAACGTAGATTTCAAAATTTGGAGAAAAAACTTTAGTTACCTGTAAGTTTAAAGTGGCAACGGTTGGAGAAAATTCGCTTAATTGAAAAGCTGGTGGACTTAAATCTGTACTCGGAAAACGTTGCTTACTTAACCAATTGTAAGTAGCGTCAAACTTCCATTGGCTGCCGTTGTCTTTTGGTTTGGTTGTGTAACCAGCATTAGCGAATATCCTATGTTTTGGAATGAGTGGCTTATCAAATCTACCTGAATTGTAATCCGTTTGAATATCATAATACTTATATGCCATTCTCAAATCTAGTCTTTCTAAAAGAGAATAATTCAATTCAAATTGAAAACTATTGGCAAAGCTTTCTCCTTCCAAATTGTAAAAATTAATTTCGAATGGATTTTCCCAATCCACTACAACTTGGTTTTGAAAATCAGTCCGGTAAAAATCGATTGTTATATCTGCTTTACGTCCAAATAAATTGAAACCTTGTAGAAAACTCACCCCATAATTCCATGCTATTTCTGGATCTAAACCATAGATATCTCCACCAGAACCAAGGATGTTAATTTGACGAGAACTAGCAAACATATTTTGATTTTCAGCAAAAATATTGGCACTTCTTATTCCTCTTCCTACAGATGCTCTCAACGCAGATTTTGCCCATGGCGTATAACGAGCATGCAATCTAGGTGTAAGAAAAACACCAAATTTATTGTGGTAGTCAACTCTTACTCCAGCAGTCATAGAAAACTTGTCTAAATTATCAAAGGCGTATTCAAAAAAACCTCCTACTGAATTTTCAGTACGCTCATAATCTTCTGTGTTCACTACCTCATCATAATGATCATAGGTAAAACTTAATCCCGTTTTTATTTTGTGTCTAGAATCTGAAATAATACTATTGTAAATCAAATTACTATAAAAACTATTGTGCTTAATATCGTAAATATTAAGGCCAAAGTAAGAGTCTTGTCGGTGATGACTAAATGCGGTCTGAAATCCAAGACTCTGGTAGGGAATTGCTGTATTTACAATTCCTAGTTTGGTATTGACTTCAAAACGTTCAGTTTCTATTTGGTTTCCCCATGCATCAATTTCATTTATAGGACCTGGATTGTTATGATTATAGTTATCCGGATTAAAGTCTACTTGACCAGCTTGTTTTTCATCATTTAGGTATCTCAAGTTGATAAAGCTAACCAGGCCTTTTTCTGGATTGGTATACTGCCAACGATTCATTACGTTCACTTGATTATAGAGCGGCATATCTAAAAAACCATCGTTATTTACATCGTGTTTTTGTTGATGCGTATTGCCATGCAGATACAAACCTGTACTCCATTTATCAGTTACTTTTTTGTTGATATGTGTATTTAATTCAAATCTTTCGTTAGAAGCTGCATAAAGATTTACAAAGAGCTTATCATCTGTACTAGGCTTTACCATTTCTGCATTAATTTGTCCTGCAATGCTTTCAAAACCATTAACAACGCTTCCAGTTCCTTTGGTTATTTGAATACTTTCTACCCATGTCCCTGGAATAAAGCTCAATCCATAAGCTTGAGATGCTCCCCTAATAGCGGGAATATTTTCTGTAGTAATTAAAATATAAGGTGAATTTAAACCCAGCATTTTAATTTGCCTTGTACCCGAAACTGCATCAGCAAAGTTAACATCTATGGAAGGGTTGGTTTCAAAACTCTCCGAAAGGTTACAACAAGCAGCTTTTAGCAATTCATCACTGGTTACAAAGACGGTGTTGGTAGGACTTAAGTATGATTTGACGGTAGTTTGCTGCCTAGATTTTACCACAATATCATCTAAGTTTTCACTGTATTCCAAAATGTGTTTTACAAATTTATTTTTATTAAGTGTTAGGGTGTCAGTTTTAAAGCCTACATAACTAATAACAAGCTTGTTAAAAGAAAATTTGTATGGCATTTTAAATGTTCCATCTTCGGCGGTAGTTGTCCCTACTGTAGAATCTAGCCAATACACATTTGCACCGACCAAAGGCATCTCTTTGCCTCCGTTTATTTCGAAGACTACTCCCTTCAACTCTTCTTGGGAAAAAGAAAAGAATGAGCTTAATAATAATATTAAAATATATAGTCTTTTCATTGATGTTTTTTTGAAAACAAAGTGGACTAGTAAGAGATAAATCTATTCTGAAAAACTTTTTTTAATGTTATAATTTTTTAAAATTGAAATTTAATTTCAATAATTAGCATGAAAGTAAATTAAACGTATGTGATAACAATTTAAAGAGTTACTTAGTAAACTTTGTTTTATTTGATTTAAAAAAATTAGAAATAATTAGTATTCAGACTAGAGTTTGAATACTGATTTCAAAAAAAATCAAAACATCAAATTAGAAAAACTTCGTCTAGTAGTTGAATGTCCCTAACAAATCTAGAAGAATGACAAAATTGATTAGGAATTGCTTGATTGGAGACAATATGAGAAAAATCGGTGTTTACATATAGGTATGCATCTACTGTTTTATGATGTAAAGGTTCAAAATCATCAAAAACTTTTATGATGATATCGCTTTGGCTTTCAATAAATTCTACCTCATCTTTACAGCAATTATGTTCTGTGTCATTGCTTTCATTAGAATTATCATCATGACCTTTGCATTTTTTTGCGGTAAAAAATGCAGCGTCTACCAGTTTGTCTCCACAAAAGTGTTTTTCAACGGATAATGATAAAGTTGAAAACAATACCAAAACCGATAAAACAGTTGTAAATGTGCTATGTAGAAATTTAATTTTCAAGCTGTAAATATACGAAATAAAAAATGCTTTGAAATTTGAGGTTAACATTGTTTAAGTAAAAATAATTTTACGAAAAATGATATCAGAATTTCTATTTATTTAGAACGGAAAACGCTCCAATCTAATTTTAAAGAGAATATATTAGAATACAAGCCTACACTTTGGTCGCCAATATCTGTAAAAGCATAATCTATTTGGATGCCCTTATACCGGAATCCTACTCCAAAATTGGGTTGAAAACCTACTTGCGTACCACCTCCAAGTTGATTTACCTCTTGAAAGTTCCCTACTCCACCACGTAAAAAGACCATATTTACATAGCCTGCTTCAAAGCCGAATGCTGGTGTGGCACTGAAGCTTTCTGTAGAAATCAAGTCGTTGGTTTGGGCAAAACGCACGTCCATATTTACGGCGGTAGTTAAATTAAAATCTTCTTTAATAATAAAAGTTCTTGCTGCACCCAATTGCAATTTTGGAATTGTAATTTCGGTAGTTTCAGGAAGATCTTGATTTTGTCCGTCTATTGCACCTTGTATAGTTTCAAACTCTGATTCATTGATGTTCCAGGTATTGTAGGTTGTAGTTACATCTCTTGCCATAGCTCCAAACTTCCAATTGCCTTTGTGGTATTGTACTCCAGCATCAAACCCAAAGCCCCAGGCATCTGCAAATTGACCAATTACTCGCCGAATCACTTTTGCATTTGCTCCAAAACTTAAGCCATCAATTCCAGTTTTTCTTGCATAAGACAAAGCAAAAGCATAATCTGCTGTTGAAAATAAACTGATTCTATTGTAATCTATGTTTCCTTGGTCGTCTATTAATTGAGTGGTATTCAAAATATCATCTACCCCAAAACGAATCATACTAATACCAACTGCACTTTTTTCGTCTATTGGCATAGCTCCTCCAATATAGTTGTAGGTGGCAATATTTGCGAAGTAATTTGCATGCATTGCTGCCATTTGATTGTCCTTTAAATGTACTAAACCAGCTGGGTTCCAGTATACAGAATTCACATCGCTAGATGTTGCGGTTACTGCATTTGCCATACCAAAAGCTGCGGCATCTACCCCAATATTTAAAAATTCATTAGAATATTTCCTTAGGCTTTGAGCAGAAAGGATTATCGTAAACAGGGAAAATAGGATGAGGAATTTTAACTTCAAATTTTTAAATTTTGACAAATATCTTATTTAATTTCTAATAATATAAACTTTATTTGTATTCCCTTATTGTTTCAAACAAAATAAATTTTGAAAAAACATATTCCAAACTTAATAACTGCGCTCAATTTACTCTCTGGTATAGTAGCAACTATTATGGCTGTAGAAGGTAGATATAAAGAAGCAGCAATTTTTGTAGCACTCGGTATTTTCTTCGATTTTTTTGATGGCTTAGCTGCTCGTTTACTAAAAGTTGCAAGTCCTTTAGGTATTCAATTGGATTCCCTAGCAGATATGGTCACCAGTGGTTTAGTACCTGGAATTGTGATGTTTAAGTTGATAGATGCATCGCTAACTCAAGGCGCAGGCGAATTTTTTATTTCTTCTGAAACGCATTATTTGGCATACATAGGTTTTGTAGTTACTCTTGCTTCTGGATATCGTTTGGCGAAATTCAATATAGATGAACGCCAGACCTCATCGTTCATTGGCTTACCCACTCCAGCAAATACTTTATTGATTTTAAGCTTCCCTTTAATACCAATTTATCAGCCTGAACATTTTCTAGCGCCTGCGGCTGTATCTCCCATTTTTTTAATTGCCATTTCGATCATCAGTGCTTATTTATTGAATTCTAATTTTCATTTGTTTGCGTTGAAATTCAAAAATCTTCAATTCAAAGAAAATGCTTTTCGCTACTTCTTGGTCTTTGGAAGCATTTTACTGCTTGTTTTCTTTAAATTCGCTGGAATCCCTTTTATCATCTTATTCTACATCATCCTTTCCATCATTAAAGAGGCTCAAGAAAAGAACTGATTGTAAACTGTTTATCACCAAATTGTTAAATTTCACGATTACTAGTCTATAAATCCGATAGACTAAAAATAATATCTATATTTGCCACATCATAAATTCAATTAAATGAACAAAAACTTACAAGTTGCCATTCAGGCTGCAATTGAAGCTGGAGAAGCTATTATGGAAATCTATCAAAAAGATTTTGGAGTAGAGTATAAAGCAGATGATTCTCCATTAACGGAAGCTGACCAGAAAGCAAATAAAGTAATTATGGAATATTTAGACAAAACTGAATATCCTATTATTAGTGAAGAAAACAAACAAACCGATTATACAGAACGCAAACAATGGAGATCTTGTTGGATTGTTGACCCATTAGATGGCACAAAAGAATTCATTAAAAAAAATGGTGAATTTACGGTGAATATTGCTTTGGTACATGAGCAAAAAACAAGCTTAGGAGTGATTTATGTTCCTGCAACTAAAGTTTTGTATTACGCAGATGCTTCGGAAGAATTAGCTGAAAAAGTGCAATTGGATAAGCCTGTATATAATTTAGATTTTATTCATAAAAACAAAAAAGCTATTCAACCTAAAGAAGATGTGGATAGCTTGCGTATTGTTGGGAGTCGATCTCACATGAATGAAGACACCACTCAATTTATAAACAATCAAAAAACTAACAAAAAAATTGAAGTAGTTTCCAAAGGAAGCTCGCTTAAGTTTTGCTTGGTAGCTGATGGCGATGCGGACATTTATCCTCGCTTTGCTCCTACCATGGAATGGGATACAGCAGCTGGACAAGCCATCTGCAAAGCTGTTGGATTGCAGGTTATAGACCAAAAAACAGGAGAAGAAATGCTGTACAACAGAGAGAATTTGTTGAATAATTACTTTATGGTAAGCAACCAAAAATAATAGATTATGAGTAATAATATTGTTTTTCATGATTATGATGTGGTTCGAGAAGACCGCAACAAAAATTATAAACATCCATCTTTTGTATTGTGGTTTACTGGTCTTTCAGGTTCAGGAAAATCAACGATTGCCAACCAGGTAGAAAAGTCACTTTTTGAAAATGGAAAAAAATGTTATTCCTTAGATGGAGATAATATTCGTACGGGTTTAAATCATGGCTTAAGTTTTACCAAAGAAGACCGAAAAGAGAATTTACGTAGAATAGCAGAAGTTGCTAAGCTTTTTGTAGATGCAGGAAACATCTGTATTGCTGCTTTTGTTTCTCCTTTAATTGAAGACAGGAAACAAGTTGAAGACATTATTGGAGCTACAGATTTTTACGAAATTTTTGTGGATACTCCTCTTGAAGAATGTGAAAAACGAGATGTAAAAGGTTTGTACAAAAAAGCCAGAGCTGGAGAAATTAAAAATTTTACTGGCATTTCTGCTCCTTATGAAGCACCAGAAAAACCAGCACTACACATCCAAACTAAAAATAAAAGTATAACCGAGTCAGTTCAAGAAGTCTTGAACTTTTTAAACACTAAATTGTAATAATTATGAGTCAGTATTATTTAAATTACTTAGACGAGTTAGAATCAGAAGCCATCTACATCTTAAGAGAGGTTTGGGCTCAATTTCAAAATCCTGTGATTTTATTTTCAGGAGGAAAAGATTCTATTTTGATCACGCATTTGGCTAGAAAAGCTTTTTA
>Ga0307970_1001002_pt1 | contig 15809 bp, 17 predicted proteins | sample OrgLakmetagen712_FD_202093 | JGI IMG/M metagenome (GOLD analysis project Ga0307970, IMG submission 202093) | Saline water microbial communities from Organic Lake, Antarctica - #712 | ecosystem: Environmental > Aquatic > Non-marine Saline and Alkaline > Saline | place: Antarctica: Organic Lake... | reverse complement strand
TTCACACGGTCGATGGGATACATTTCGGCGGTCAGGTGGTTCAAAGTGTGAAAAGAAAAAAATGGCACTGTAACACAATTCACCTGCCGGACTATAACAGCTGAATTATTGAGTGCATACTATTTTACGGAATATATCAATGCCATTTTCACACGGTCGATGGGATACATATCGACGATCACAGGTGGTTCAAAGAGCGGAAAGAAAAAATGGCACTGTGTGACACAATTCAACTGCCGGACTAAACAGTAGCGTTTCTTATACAGGACACATCGAAGACTTTGATTGTGTATGTCATTCGATCCGGATCGGGATGTAAGTGGTCTTGACGGGAGCAAAAACGCCACATCCTCCGATGACATCGTACAGGCACTCGTTCCGCCAATCTTCGGGTTGGAGTTGGACGAGTCTAGTGCGGGACGATAGCTTGTCCAAGGGCATTACATTGAATACGGACACCTCTTCTACGGGTTTGTCTTCTTGAGCGTGGATGCGAAACGTCTTGCGGAGCGTCCAAATGTAAAAAGTAGCCGACAGGAGCCGAGCCTTTTCGATGGCCAATTTCAGGGTTTTCCGCAGGCCGTACAATTTGCCGCTGTCGTGCGTATAACGGTTGGTGCGTGCCAATCGAGAGATGTGAGCCCTGTTGAATAAAAACATGTCGTCGACCTGCAGCGCGATCGACACGCGACCGTCCAACCTGCGCACGACGCAATCACAAAACACGTCTATGGCGCATGGCGTCTCACGGAGGTAAACGTTATAGTAATCGTTGTCGTGGTGGTCGCCGCAAAGATTCGGGTTTCGCCAGGGCACGCCGAAATCGCCGCCGTACAACTGCCAATAGCGACACACTGGACATCTGCGACAACTTCTGTTTCCCGTGACGGTCGCCATATTGGCTGCACAAGAGTCACAAAGCGGTGCATAGCACCTGTCGCACGTACTGTACGTACTGTACGTTCTGTACGTGCTGCACACAGCAGCAGACTCCTCCCGCTCGAACCGCAATGAACACATGCACACGACGCATTCGGGTGGATGTGGGCGTATCGTCATCCAACCTTTTATCGAGCGGTCGACGTCGACGTCACGGTCATTTACGAGCATGTGCGGTGGATGCGATCCGACCGTTCCGAACGAATCCGCCTTGACCAACACGCACGCCACGCGCTCCGGATGCAGAGGAGCGTATTTTCGAATCGCGTCACGAGATGTCACTATTCCCACTACCGTCAGGGGGTGTGCACCGTGGTGATCGTATTCGTGGTCATATGGATCGAACAATCTGGTACGAAAACTGGCGAGGCTGGCGAAGCTGGCACGTCTATTTCGAACGGACCAAGCAGCTTCTTCTATCGTGTCGATCACTCGCTTCGACTCGAACTCCACCACCTCCACATTGAGCACAGCAGAAAGAGTCTGTCTGGCCTGGCGCACGAGCTCCACGTTGTGTGTGTGTGTGTGTGTGTGTGTTTGCGATAGCGATTTATAACGACGACGGCGTCGACCGGGGCAAGGGACATCGTCTAGTCTCATGGTCATCGTAGTGGCTCATTCGAAAAAAAAGAAGTATACAAAAAGATAAAGAATCCGACGAAGGACGCGTATCGATGAGATCGATCTCGTCGACGAGTAGACCCATCATGCATTCTCACCATTTAGCGGCGCTTCTCAGTGTGTCTCACGGTCCACATAGGTATCCGCGTGTACTTCCCGATGTCGTCAGGAATTGGATTATTCGACGGTTCCAAGTAAGGCTCGCGACAGTTATTCGATAGGAGCTTCTCTGGCTATCTTTCTTTCATTCCGTTTCATTCCGTTTCATTCGTCGTTCGTAGCTGTTCGTCGCTATGTACACGTATACGAGAGGAGCGCGTGGGACAGAGCGTCGGCGTCGCAACAAAAGGGTCGGACCGCGTCCAGAGGTACTCTTTCGAGGTTATATCCGTGAACAAAGTCCTTGGTCGGAGGGCGGCCCGACTCGATCTCATTCCAGGCGCGCCGGAGGAGTGTCGTCCACGGCCGATCGTCGCGATGCCCCCACGCCCCCACTTTTCGTTCGAGGTCTACCCTCATAGACCGCACCCAACTGAAGTGGTGAAACATGGGAGAACCCGCTCCTACCATGCGGTGAACGACGCCCGGGACGGATCGCGCTATGCCGTCTCTTTCTATGGCGTTATCGTCGCTCAGACATCGACACGGCCGTCCACATACACCTTCGGTCTCTGTCTCGAGGACGCTCTGGTGGACGAGCAGCACCGAGTCCTCTGGAGTCCCTGCTCGGAGGGTGGGGAGCAGGAAGTACCAGTGGTTGGCGAGCTTGTACGCGTTTCGTTGGTTATCGCGGACGGTCGCGCGTGTGTTTACTGCCGTCCACCAAGTGCGGACAGATTTTCCATCTGGAACTTCGTCCCCGTCCAAGAACAAGACCCAGGTCTTGTTCCGCTGTACCTCCCTCCTCCACGACAACAGCTCAGCCACCGCCTCTCTACGTGCGCGATTGTGGAGCGCGTTCGGGCGGATGGCGTGCTTCAGGAGTTCGGTCGTCCCGACGGCATACGTGATAAATCGAACGCGACCGAGGGTCTGGGCGGAAAGAAAATGCTCTCGAACGTATTTCCAGTACTCGGCGTCTTCCTCCCGTCCGTCGTACATCATGCTCCCCGAGCTGACCACCACGTTGTCTGCGAACACCAGGCACTGCTCAATGAGGCGGACCAGAAACGGTCGTTCGAGGGATGACGCGGATACGACCACGGATATGTCTGATACGTCGGACATGTGGTTATCGTTCGTTTTCCTAGTTGTGTTGTACGGTATCTTCTAAGTACTGGTTATGTTATATTTGTCGAGGGATCCGATGAACGCACCGAGAAAGGCACTTACACAAAAGCCTTTCCCTAATACTGTAACTCCTATTACACCCCGTGCTAATATCAGAGTCTCCAGAGTCTCCAAAGTACTTTTACCCGCGCGCAGACAGGAAACAAATAATAGGTACAACGACTATGTAAAGCACAACTATCACAGACACATTTTGAAGACGACGTCATTGAGGATTCTGCATATGACCTCGGGCGAGGGACGCAGAGATTGATCTCGGTGTATGCACTTGAACGCCAGGAAAGCAAGTGTCTTTGCGGATGAAATCACGGTGTCCACCTCTAGAAAGTGGGACACGCGTTGGATGGAACTCTTGACCAGCGGGAAACTCTCTATCATGTCGGGGTCGAAAGTGACCGCCCGCGTGATGCGATCAGACACGTCCGTGTAGAATGTCACCCCCTTGGCCGAATAGCCTCCCGTGGATGATATGTAGACTCTTTTGTCGAAGTTCGAACACAGTAGGAACTCGAACACCAACATGCCGAACGAGTAAACGTCGGTGTGGGATCCGTAGTTGGTGTCACCGGACGATAGGTTGAATCTGGAAGGAGAAGGATTCGAGAGGTGGGTATGAGACGCCTCCACGCCGTCGGAAATCATCTTGTCAAAGTCGCACACCTTGACATCTATCCGCTTAGACGAAATGCGCTTGAGTAGGATGTTCTTGGCGAGGAAGTCACGGTGGACTAATCGCTCGCAGTAGAGCATGTACAAACACTTGGCCGCGGGTAAGAACACGGTCCGGACGACGTCAGAGAGGCTCCATATGTCGACGGTGTTGAGCTCGGACCTCTTGATCACGTCGTACACGCTGTCCTCGCACGCCTCCATCACGATGCTGGTGAGGGACGTGTCCGTTCTCGTTATCGTCTCCACGCCCTCTATCGTATCCCGACGGAAAGCGCGCAATTTCACCACCCCGTGCATCTTCACCACCATGTCTCCGTGGTTGCTCCTGTTCAAGGTGTGTATGTGGCGTGCTTCTCGAGTCATCCGCTCGTTCTCTTTGGTTTCGTCGTCACGTGCAATGATGGGGATCTTGACCGCCACGCTTCCGAGTGCGGGATGGTCACCCAACACGACCACAGACGTGCCTGCCACGTGATGTTTTCTGAATTGATTCCGGAGGTCTTGTAGGGACGATGACGTCAAGCCAGGGTCGTCGTCGAATTCTGTTTCGCCAAACTCGTGGATTCTCTCACCCAAGTCTACCATGTTAGGTGCAGTACAGTACAGTACCAGTACAGTGCAGTCAGATTGGGTCGGAGTTGTTGTCAGAGTGTCTTCAAAATTTATTTTTTTGTGGACGTTTCGAGAAAACATCAAAGCGACTAGGGTTCCGATCACGTGTCGTCGTACATATCCAGCACCAGAGGAATGACGGGGTGGCGCTGGACGTCGTCCTTTTCGAACTCGAACAGTCGCACCAGCGTCTTGGCGACCTCTCCGAGCTCTGCGTGTCTTTCCACAAAGTCGGCCAGACTGGTTTTGGCGGTGCGAGAGTCGCCGTGGCGGTCGGTCATCTTAGCGAGGTCGTGTTGGTGTGGATCTCCCGTCATGACGAAGCGGCTGCCCTCGCCTATGCGTGTCATCAGCATCAGCATCTGCGCGGGGGTCGTGTTCTGACACTCGTCTACGATGACGAATGACTTTCGAAAAGTCCTACCTCGCATGTGAGACAGGGAGCAGACTTCTACGGAAGAGCTAGACATGAGGGCTTCGATGGCCTCGTCTTTCAGACACAGGCGCAGCGAATCGAGCACCGGGTTGAGCCAGACGCGCATCTTGTCCTCCAGCGTGCCGGGAAGGAACCCTAGCTCTTCGTCCGCGCTCACGGCGGGTCTGCTGAGGACGAGGCGATCCACTTCGCCTTTGACCAGTTTTTCGAGGCCGACGAGCGTGGCGCCCATCGTCTTCGCGGTTCCGGCCGGGCCGGTCACCACCACGATGTTCGCACCGGATCCTGAATCGAAAGCGGGCGAAATCGGGAGGTTCAGGAGGTCGTAATACTCTTGTTGTCGGAGGGTCCTCGGACGGAAAAAACGGTCGTTTTCTTTCGACTTGTCCCCCACTGTCTTCTTCGTGACCGTTCTCGGCGTCGTTTTCTTCTTGGTGCGCAGGTGTGCGGCGGGCGCTTTTTGAACCGCCGTATTTGACCAAGACGACGACGACGAGAAAAAAGAGGCGAGGTTGGATGCTCGCATCGTGTGTGCCGCCCTGGTTGTCCAGTATATGTATATAGTGTATATAGTCAGACCGATTCCGCTCTAAAGAACACATATCTCTTTCTCTTTTTTATGCATAGTCCCATTCCCAAAAAAAATTGAAGAGGGTTCACAATGTTCGTCGTGGAGCACGAACAACACACACCTACACGCCTACACGCCTACACGCCTACACGCCTACCATGGTGACCACCACCACCACAAGTACTATTACTCCAGAGGTAAGTTGCTATACGCATCTCCACAATTGCTTGGATGAAATTTGCTACCTGTGTGAGTATGTCAGAGGCCTCCGCGAGAGGATAACAGACACATCAAGGCGCTTGACAGGTGGCACCGGCCTGACCCAACTGGACGGAGAAGATGTCCAGTTCATTTCATATGAAGTGAAGGATGTCATGGAGATCGCACGTAAGTGCAATGAACAGGCGGAGTGTTTTATAAACCATTACACCTTTGTCGACGGCGTATACAACGCCAAAGAAGCCCTGGAAGTGCAGCACGCAGAATCGCAACTCAGTTATGTGATGAGTACGTTGGAGGACCTTCAAGACCAGGTCAACCACTCGCGAGATGAGGTGCTTTTGGCCCTGGTCTCACAAGGTCGAGGAAATGATGTTGATGCGGGGGAGAATGTCAGGTGCGTCAAGATAGCTCGTCGAAGGTGACTGTCAGATCCCCTGAGGAGGGGAGGACGGTCCGGTAGCTCAGATTAGCTTAGATTAGATAGGTAGATAGGTAGATTTCTTTTTACTTCTCGTTGGGGGCGGCGTTGTGATCGTTTCTGCATATAAGGCGTTCGTCACTTTATGATCGTAAGCACGAAAAAGAGACGGACTGGTCTAAAAACGACATGGCGTCTTCCTCTTCCTCATCCTCTATCGACAATGATAGACAGCATCAGCAACAAGAACCGAGGCCGGCTTTGGTGAACGTCAAGACCGAGGATTATCTGGACGAAGACCCTCCTCTGAGATGCCAGAACTACGCTTGCGTGTCGTTTGTGTCTCCGGAGGACGTCATCAAGCGCCGCGACGTTTTCGAGTTCGGTCGGTTCACGAAAGCGATCGCGACGGACATCGGCAACATGTTGGAGACGCTGAAGCAGACCGCCGCCCTCAGGGGTGACACCGACACCCAAGAGAGCATCCGCATAGTGCGTGAGAGACACGGCTACATGTGGAATGGAGAAGAGATGCAGAAGGAGCTGGACATGTTCAGGAGCGTGAACGCCAAGGAGTTACAGGACGGCTATCATGCGGAGAACGGCTTCCGAACTTCAGTGCGTGGTATCAAAATCCGTGGAGTGTACGACACTTTCAACGAAGCGACCAACCGGTGCACCGCGATCAACAAATTCGACCCGAAATTCAACGTATATGTCGCGCAGGTGGGGTGTTGGTGCCCGTGGAACCCCAACCCGCTCGAGGTGGAAAACAGCGAGTACTCTTCGACCGACCAACTGAACACGTTGATGAAGAAGTACAAGGAGAACAACGACAACAAGGACGAGATGTACGAGGAGAGGAAGCGGAATATGATGAAGTCTCTGCGCGATCGCGACGCCTCCAGACCCAGCGGAAGCGGCGACACAGGGGTGTCCAGTTCCGATCAACCGACGACCCGTGTCGAAGTGGGTGGTGGTGGTGGTGGTGGTAATGGTGGAGGCGCTGGAACGGTAACCATCGACGACATCACACAAAAGTTAGAAACGGAAGGCGACGCGTGGCTCGAAAGAAAAGACGCCGACAAGGCCTCTGGAGAGAAAACTTCCGAGACGGTAGACGATCAACGCTCCGTTTCATGAGCTTCCGTTATTATCCGTCCGGCGTCGAAGCACCAGTGCAGATTGGCCCTGGTTTCGTCGGATATGTAAAAAGCCAGGTTTGTGGCGCGCGAGCTGTCCTCGGGGGGTAGTCCGTCTGATGACACTTGCTTGTGAATGTCCGCGGCGCTGAGAGTCGGCATCGGCATGTTCAAAACCCGCATATAGTACATGTCGGTCATGGTCGGTAGTTCGATTCCCGTTTTTAGAGCTTCCGTCAAACTCGTCGACGACGATAACGTCGAACACGGAGCACGTTCGTCTTCTTCCCAAGTACGGCCATATACGGATGCCATCAAGTCACCGTCAGATCGTTTTTCCGTCGCGCGTGTGTATATAATATGTATAATACGGTATGATTTCATCAGGAACGCGACTCTCTCGTCGCACGTTTATGTGACTTGGTTCGAGATCTCTGCTTTTTTCTCGCCTTTGGCGCAATCCACTGCGTACGGGGTGTACTTATAGCAATCGTCTTCAAGTTTGTAATAAAAGCTGGACACGGCGTCTTCGCCGGGACCCTTGACCACTATACACTTGTCTCCTTTGCACACTTTTCGAAACATTGCCGCCAGGCCCAAACCGAGTATCACGGACACAACTTTCGACCCGGCGCTGTCTTTCAGCACGTCTCCCACTTTCATCGTCTTTCCTTTTTCGTTCTCTGGCTTTCCTTACATACAACTGAGAACAAAATAATCCTTATCCGTGTCAGTGTCCCTTTCCGGTCACATCGGACGTATCAAGCGTGTTCTTCGGAAACGTAGTAGCCCAGGACGTTGGTCAATGGAGCGGAATCCGTAGTGCTGGTCGAAGGGGATCTCGTAAACGCCAAAGGAAACATGCGGACGTCTCGCAACGGCTTTGCTACGAACAGGCGCTCGTGTTCGCTTTCTTTCTTCCTTTCGGCAGATTCTCTTTTCGTCCGCGATTCGTCCTCCGAACGCTCGGAAATCCCCATGATCTGATTGTCGAACACTATGACGTCCACCTGTCCGGTGCTGACGGCGTACGACAGACTGTCCTCTTGTCTTGCGGAGTCTTGATCGAGGACGAAGAGGTATGACGGCGAATCAGACGCGGACGAACTCCAATCTTCTGCTACGCGGACACGTGCCCTAAAAAAACGGATCGTTCGAGAAAGCCGTGTTCCAGACGACACGCCTCCGAACAACGAGTTCGTGACCGTCAACGGACCCATCGAGTTGATTAGGCGGCGCTTCTCCCTCAGCAGCGCCTGTTTGCTCAACACGTGGAACAGGAGCAAACCCACCAGCCCCAAACCGACCCAGATCAATGACATGCTTTCGCCACCACCGCCACCACCTCCGAAGTGACTATTTCCTTTTTCTCTTCCTCCTCTTCTTCCTCCTCCTCCTCCTCTTCCTCGGGTAGACTGCAGTTGATCGAACATGTCGTGATGTATGTATACTATTCTCCGTCGTCTTTTTTTTTACGTCGTTTGCTCTCGCTCCTTTCCATTTTGCTTCTCCATTTGTTTTTCCTTTTCTCGCTCTCTTTCTCTTTCGTGCGAACGACGCAACACGGCAAATCTTCGGAAGACGTGATGAAAGATAGCGAAAGCGGCGACGAGCGTTATCACCCACGTCACCGTTTCCCGGAAAAAGCTGCTGAGGCGGTAAGACGCATTGGCGAAGAGCGCAGACGACATGCGCTTCGCGAACGCCGGGTTGATCCAGCGCACGACGCCCAACAACGCCAGGTCGAGCGTCGGCGTCACGATGTCGTGCGACACCGAACGGATCCAATACAACGTCGCGACACCGAATATGACACCCGACCCGACGCTCAACACCCCGTTCGTCACCAAAAAATCTTGGAAGGAGTTCATGACCTTGTCTCCGTCGACAAAGCTGGTCAACAACAACGTGGCCATTCACGACCGTGTCGGTAAACAACTACCTAATACGAGAGAAAGTTTTGCGCTGAGAAGATCTACCACTTCGATGCAGCCGTGTAAGATAGAAACGCGGATGGCGTAATCGACCCGACGAAGGGCTTCGGACGACACTGACACGCCACCGGGCACGCCACTCCAAACGGTTTCGGACATACTCGAAGTCGTCAACCGTATCTGAGCGTCCACTATCATCTCGATCACCGCACACCTGCCGTTACTCGCGGCCCAATGTAGCGCCCGGTCGAGGTGCGCTTCGTCTGACACGCCCAGCTGCAAGAGAGCGCTCACCACCGCGTCGTGCCCGTTGTAACAAGCCCAATGAAGCGCGCCATGACCGTCCAGTCGCATGTCCGCACCCGCACGGATGAGAACCTCCACCACTTCCACGTGACCACTCATACAAGCCCAACGGAGGGCCTTGTCGTTACGGGCATGCAAGTCAGCCCCGCGCGACAACAGGAACTCCACCATGTCGACGCGACCTTTACCTGCCGCATGTCTCAGAGGAAGACCGTCACGCGCGTTTACGTCCGCACCGCTGTCGAGGAGCAGTGTCATGGCCGTAATAGAACCGGTACCCGCGACGCAGCAAACAGGCTCGCCGTGCATGGCGTCAGGGTTCGCTCCTGCTTCTAGAAGATACCGCATGACCTCCTCGTGTCCTCCCCTCGTGGCCACGATCAGTGGGGCGCCGTTCTGAGAAGAGACCGTCGCGCCGCCCTGGACTAGACGACGCACCACCCTCGAATGGCCCGCGCCGCTCGCCAGTCGCAGAGCTTCGTCGTCGTCGTCGTGCACGTCGGCTCCGGCGTCCAACAACAGAGAAACGACTTCGACGTGGCCCTTTACCGCGGCCAAACGAAGGCCCTCCGATCCGTGTGCGCTGGCGTCGCACCCCCCCGCGGGAGATAGCAACAGCTCCACCACGTCCGCGTGCCCGTTCATGGCGGCCCAACGCAAAGAAGCGACACCGTTCAGACCGGCCTCCGTACCTATCTTACTCTCGTGGATCAAGTGACACACCACGTCGTATCGACCGTGAGCGGCCGCACTACACAAAGCGGTTTCTACGTCGAGAAGAATAGGCTTTCTGTCCATCAACAACCGTACTACCTCCATGTGTCGACCCCCCAAACGACACGCCATCGTCAGAGCGTCCCCCAACAACACGGAACCTTGACGGACGTCACACAGTGCGGCCTTGACGAATTCGATCCTTCCCGTGCTCACCGCCCAGCTCGGTGTCGCCTTCTTCCTCACCCATCGCAACACCGACGCCCACACTTCGTCTCTGTTCCTGCCGTCGGAGCAGCACGCCACGAGCAACGCCCCGACGTCCTCCGCGCGGTCCAGGCGCTCCATGAAAGCGCACACCACGTCGAAAGGGATGAACGCGCGCGAAACATTGAGTACGGGCACCTGATCGGGCCGCTGTACGACGAGCTGACGCTTACGGCTGCCTCGACTTTGACCCCCGTTCCACCTGACGTCGGTGCCTTTGAGGCGAGGCATTTCGGCGGCGATACGTCGGTTGTCTGGCTTCGATTGTCGATGCTTATTATTATACTAGACAGATGAGATGACCGATAAGACTGCGGAACAAACCCTTTACTCGTTCTTGAGCAGCCCTTACACACAGGCTTCGTTGGTCGTCCTGTCATTCGGAGCTCTGGTCGCGGACCTATATTATTACAAGCTCGCGGTGAAACCTCTGTGGCGACCTGGCAGCACGCGGTTGTTGCGGCACAGCGCGTTGGCTTTGTCGATTTCGTTGAAACTCGCGGCGGTGTGTGGTGTTTGCGGAGCGATATACCTCTTAGCGTTCTGCTACGACCTTTCCTGTCTTCTATCGGTTTTGAAACTGGGTGCGATGATGCTGGGTTTCGGAGGCGGGATGTGGGGAGTGGCCATCGGGAGTGACGTGCGGGAGTTCGTCGACAAACGCTTCTTGGTCCAAGGTGACCTCAAAGACGTCGCCTGGCGGGTAGAAGCGAATCCTTTGCGGTTTGCGATGTTGTACCTCGCCGTCGGTTCCGTCATCACGGTGTTCGTATACCTATCGATGTCCGATCTCGAAGCCAACGTGTTCGTCCTCGACAAGTGCAGAGAATGAATCTTGAAACAAAAACAAAAAATTGACCCCTCGCTACGAGAGGGAGGTTTCATATTCCCACATAACCACTATGCGAAAACAACAGCAGCAGGGCAAGAAAGTCCAGGGGGAGATGTCGAAGAGCCTCATCTTTCCCAAGGGTGACAAAAACACCCTCCTGCAACATAACAGGTCCTTCTTGTTGGTCCACGAGTCCGGGCTGGGAGTGGTGTGGCCACCCATCAAAAAACATTCCACCTCGGCATTACGACGCCGACCGGAAGAAGCAATAGTGGATGTAGTGGCAACAAACTCAGCGCAATCTTCCATCCGGGTGGTGATGAACCTCGTGACATCTCTCCTGCTCTGGAAGAACACCAGTCATCTGTCGGACATCCTGGTCAACAACCAGCACATGTCTCTGAACCAGGCACTCGACGAGTGCTTGTCCATTGTCCACATATTGTACAGGGTGGACGAGCAGGGCATGCGCATCGTCACCGGAATCACCTTATTGACCTGGAAGGAGTACTGCTCGCTCACGCCCAACATCATGTACTTCCAGAGTCTGTCCAACTCCCAATCCGTGACCTCCCTGGGGGCGATGATCCCGGACAAAGAAGGCGGCATTCGTACTCCCCTGAACTGCCTCCTGTCCACCTCCATGTCCAGACCAGCGTGGTTTGAGTCCTGCCTCCAACACGTGAACGTCAAGGTGTACACCTACGCCACTTTGAACGCCCCCGTGAATCTGGACCGCCTCAAGGAGGAGCTGGTTAACTGCCTCGTCGCACTGTCCACCCGTCTGGACACGCATGTGTTCAAGCTCGCCTGTGTCAAAACCGTCAGTACCACTGCGGATGAAGCCGGAGAGACCGTGTTCACAGTGGTCATCATTGGCACACAGTCCACGCACGTGTTCCGTGCCAGTGAGCTGGACGTGGTGTTCAGCTTTCCCAAGGTGGCAGACAGTAATGTCATGTTCACCGACGAAGCCAACAATCCTACCATTTCCAGGAGCACCTCGGTGGAGGACTCCCTGACGTGCCAGGTGTTCCCCATGATCGCATCGAGACAGACAGACCGGACGGATGCGAGCACCATGATGTTAGAGGCACGAGAGCGCTCCAGTGCAATGGCGTCTCACTCTTTCAGGTGCCCCCCCATATACTGCACCAACGACGGTGACACTGCCCTGGTGGTGTTCTTGGACGCCGTCAAAAACATTGGCCGCTACCTGCAACTGAAGAACAATAGCATACTGGTCCCCATCTCCAGTAGTCTCCGAGATTACCACACGGCCATAAAGGCGTCACGCCACGACCCCAACGTGTTGGTGGCGTACTTTCCCCAAGACGCGGTGGACCTGGAGGACCGGTCACAACAGCGCTTCCTCCCTCTGTTGACGAACGTGGACCTCGACGAGGTGGAGGTCCTGCAAAACCTACTGAACCAGGCAGCAAACACACCAGAGTACGCCTTGATAAACGCCGTGCGCACCTGTATCAAACACGTTGCGTACGTCGTGGAAGCGGACCAGCATTCGCTGTCCAGCATAGACGTGACGGTGATGACCATGCCCGGAGGCCGCGACGGCATCACCACGTACCAAGTGTTCAGCTGTTTGGAGCCCAGTTCAGACTTATCCGTGGCTGCGGCTGACGTGGACGCCACACAACGCATCGAAAACAACCGTTGTCACATCCAAGGAGAGTTGGTGAAGAAGCTGATCGACTACTCCGCCGTCTGAGATGAGCATCATCTGGGAGTATCTGGGCGGAGTGGGCGAAAGAGCTCCCAGTCCATTATTTTTTTTCCTAAACGGGATGTTACACTTCCGTCAATGCTTTCTTCTTCTTCTTCTTTTTCGTTGTCGTCTCTATTGTAAAAAGTGTCAGTTCGTTTCACGGAATCGTCGTTGTCGTCACCTTCCTCATCTCGACCTCTGTTGATGATTTGTTCGGCTCCCCAGGCCACCCCACATATAATCAGCAGCCATAAAATGAGGCGGAAAAATATATACATATATCGGGATCGGATCGGTGAGCGTACGTCGTTGTGCCGTGCTTTTTACTGACAGGATAAAATTTGAGACGGACAAGGACGAACATGGAGAAAAGAATGGAGAAAACGACATAAGCATATTATGCCCGGGACGACCGATCGATTAGGAGACAGTATGTACGACATGATGTTTACGCTATCGGTCATGGAGGGCGGATACCAAGTGGTATTAGTTACCCTCACTGTATTCCTGCTTTCCGTCTTGGCACAGGCGGTACGGGCGGTGTTGTCGAGGAGTCGTCGGTCCACTATACAAGTATGGGAAAGCATCAAACGTATAGAAGAAGCCAGAGAACAGGGACGTAAGGCCAGGCACACTTTCTGCGTCCAAGTGACCGATGAATCGAACCGTCCGCCGCCAAAAAATAAGAGGGACAGGGCATTGAACGACCTCAAGCGGTACGCCATCATGCCAGGCGTGCAAGGTGACGATTAGGCGGCCTATTATAATTTTTACTTTCGTTTCCGCTCTATTGTTCACGCTCGCCGGTGTCTGTCTCGGATCCGTCTGGTGCGTAGCACGCGCGCCCATTTCTCCGTGTCTATTCCGGCAGACACGGACACGTCTCCTTCCACTTTTTCTGTCCGACACCTGACGTCCGGGGCGCTAGCCAGACAGGCCGCCCAATCATGTACGTCCGAAACATCGCCTCTGGCGCTGTCCGACAGACAAGATACCGTCCTCGAAAGGGGGACGTACAGCGACGCGGTCTGGATGGCGTCTCTCATGCCGGTTTCGTTGTACGCGAAGTCACCGATGCCTCCGATGGGAGCGGCTTTCGTAGCGACGTTGCAGTTGTGCGCAATGGCGTTGTCGTGTTGTCGCGACGAATGATGTATTGGCGTACCCACCGTAGGCGACGAGCGGTGGTGGTGGTGACAGTTGTTGGATGACCACAGGGGAGCGTCTACTGTTCCTGCTACTGACGTTGCCGCCGCCAATGTGGAAGGAGGAGAAGAAGAAGAAGAAAGGGACATCGAGTGTGGGAATGATCGGGATGACAGACAGGGAGCGCTGGCGCTCTTTTTCATCAGCATTTACTATTCGTCAAAGAAAGAAAAAAAGAAAGAAAGAAGCTATGAGCGATCACACACGGCACGATCAATTTATTTATCTCCCATTTTATATAGCAATGGATACCCTGCATCCCGACGTCGACGCATTGTGTGTCCCCGGTACGTCTTCCGTACACGTGAGCGGATTGGTCTCGCTCTTGTCGTTCCGTCCCCAAGAAGACGCGCAGAAGTTGGTGGTCGAGCTCTCGAGGACGTTCGCCTCCGACTTCCGGATGCAACTGGACGATATGGAAGCGGCTCCGGAAAACGTGACCGCCGTTTCTGCGGCTTGTGCGCAGGTGTTCGACGAAAGGGGCATCAAACGTGCGTTGCGCGACAACGCGTCGCACATGGACCTGGCACACGCCATGTGCAAAGCCGTTTTCCAGCGACAACTCGTAAAAATGTACGGGTCCGGGAATCGCGACCTGAACGCGATCCGAGACACTGGAGACCGCATCTGGACCAAGGGTAAGGCCGCTTCCATGAACTTCGTTTCGGACGGCGACGAGGACGATGACGATGACGACGAAGACGGCGACTATAACGAGGACGAAGACGGATATGGGAACTTGAACGGAGACAAAGGCTTGTCGTCGTCTTCCTCGGTGTCACGTGACACGCGTCTGGACGGATTCATACGCAGGGTACACGCCGCGGTAATCCGTACCGTCGACATGGACGCCCACCCCGTGGTGATCGGGATGTCGGCGCAGGACAAGGACGCGGTAAAATTGGCTATGGCGCACATGATGCGGCCGGCGATGGTCTACCTGTTTTTGATGCGATTCACGGACGACATCGACGTGGGACTCCCGCACCCCATCAATCATTACGAAAAAAGACGAGCGAAGTACGCCGTCCGACGCGTGTCTTGGGACGCGATCGCTCTATTGCGACGGGAAATGGTAAACGTGGAGACGGACTCGTCTTTCTTGGCGAAGCGCCCTCGCCCGGTGCAGAGGAACGTGGTGCTGGCGCAGCGCATGCGCGTGTCCCCCTCCGGATATCGCCTCGACTTCGACTTTCGACCCGACGACGCATACTCGAAAGAGGACGACGACGGCACTTACGATCGGAGCGACAGGAGCGTCCTACACGTGTCGGAGGGCTCTAGTTCTAGCCGCGTACCTGCCGTGTTCTTCAACCCCACCACGCGCCTCCTGAACGTACGTTCGGGCGAGATGGAATGCCGTCCGACAGTGGAGATGGAGTCCGGCGTCTACACTTCGGTGGCGGTGCAGCATTCGAAAGGGAACCTGCGGGTTTTTTTCGACGGGGAGATGGTGTGTGAGGCTTCTTCGGCTAACGATACCGACCGCCCCCGACTCCGGCGTCTGGCGACGGTATACGCCGGAAGTCCGTGGGCCGTGTCGGCGAAAGCCACCGTCCGAAGGGTCGCGTACCTGCGCCTGGAAGCTTCCGGCGGCTTGACTCCCTCCGAGATAGGCGACAGGTTGGAGGTGGCGATGTACGTCGTCGCGGATGATATCGAAAGGAGTACGGAGGAAGACAGGGCGAGTCTCCCCACGGCGGAGCACGCTCTTATCGAGGCCTCCAAAACCACCACCGAACAGTCGGTGGAGTTACAGCACGTGTCCGATGCGTTGGAGGTGAGGACGCGGAACCTCGAAGCCATGATCCACAACAATCGAGAGAAAAAAATAAGGCGGGACATCGCCTTCCGAGATATGTGGATATCCGTCGCGGTACTGGTCCTGATCGCTTCCCTCC
>Ga0307970_1000989_pt1 | contig 15941 bp, 13 predicted proteins | sample OrgLakmetagen712_FD_202093 | JGI IMG/M metagenome (GOLD analysis project Ga0307970, IMG submission 202093) | Saline water microbial communities from Organic Lake, Antarctica - #712 | ecosystem: Environmental > Aquatic > Non-marine Saline and Alkaline > Saline | place: Antarctica: Organic Lake... | reverse complement strand
AGCTCATCGAAACAGTCGAAGGGCTCGAAGACAAAGGGATAGGCTTCCGCTCCCTGACCGAGGCCATCGATACAACAACAGCAGGTGGCAAGCTCGTGTTTCATGTCTTTGGGGCTTTGGCGGAGTTCGAGCGCTCCATTATTCGCCAGCGCACGCGCGCGGGGCTCGACGCAGCCAGGGCGCGTGGTCGGAAGGGTGGACGCCCGCCTAAGTTGACAGAAAAAGACCTAAAGGCAGCGCGGGCAATGCTGGCTGACAAATCCATCACAGTCGAAGAAATCGCCAAACAACTGCGGGTTTCAACTGCCACACTATACCGGCACCTGCCTGCCGCTCGTGCGCAAGCAGGCGAGGCAAGAGTTAGTGAATGATCACGCTCCATCGGGTTGGTCCTGACCATAAGATACACCGCTTTTACCATATCCGCGTTGAGCAAACCCTATTCGGGGGTTGGGCGCTCATCCGTGAGTGGGGCAGGATCGAGAATGGCTCGGGGCAAACTTTATCAGTATGGTTCGAAACAATGGAGAGCGCCAAAACTGCCATGCGCAAGCTCGAAGCGGCGAAGCGGCGGCGAGGATATTGCTGAAGCAAGAGGTACCAAAGGACAGAGGCGGCACGGCATCAGCGAAGCGGGTATCAGTGGCCTGCGCCCTCTTGGATAGGACACACGGGTGGCCACACTCGGCACCATTGCACGGGATAGCGGCAGGGGCACTCGACGGCATCGTCGGCGGCTGGCCTTAGGGCAATCTTAGGGTTCGGCCTCCCCCAATGAAGGAAAAGCTGCGCAATACACGCGCGCGAAGCAGCCGCCATCTCGGGGCTCAGCCAAACCGTCACATCGCCACGCTGGCGCAGGCTTTCATTGTAGTCAGGCCAGTTCGAAACCCTATACCGCTTCTTCTCGAACTTGTGCCGCCGCGCGTCATTGAATTTATGCGGCATCAACGCCATCCAATCGATCAGGAAAGGGCCGCCCTAACAGAACCGGCAGGGTCCGTGCAACAACGCCCCCCGTTTGCCCTTCCGGTGGATGTGGCTTTTCAGCTGCCGGGCGCGCAGCTTTGCCTCGATCTCCTCTTGACAGGCGTGTATAAAACGGATGTTTTATAGATTAAGAAAACCACGCATTTGCTTCATAATGCGTTTCACATTTGACAGGGATGCTCAAAACTTATGGCTGCTACGACCTCCGCTCCGGCACTGGAAATCGAAGGGATGGAAAAAAGCTTTGGCCAGGTCAAGGTTCTGCGCGGGATCGATCTGACCGCCAATCGCGGCGACGTGGTGTCGATCATCGGCGCGTCGGGGTCCGGGAAATCCACCTTTCTGCGCTGCATCAATATGCTGGAAATGCCTTCGGCCGGAACGATCCGCGTGGCGGGCGAGGAGATTGTGACCAAGCAGGGCAAGACCGGGCTGGAGGCCGCAGACCGCCGCCAGTTGCAGCGCATCCGCTCGGAGCTGGGGATGGTATTTCAGGACTTCGCGCTGTGGAGCCATCTGACCGTTCTGGAGAACATCAGCGAAGGGCCGCTGCGCGTTCTGGGTCTCGGCCTGGCCGAAACACGTGACCGGGCCGAGGCACTACTGGAAAAGGTGGGCCTGTCCGAGAAACGTGACGCGTACCCCGCGCATATGTCCGGCGGCCAGCAACAGCGCGCCGCCATCGCCCGCGCGCTGGCGATGGAGCCGCAGGCGCTGCTGTTTGACGAGCCGACATCGGCGCTGGACCCCGAACTAGTGGGTGAGGTGCTGCGCGTCATGCAGATTCTGGCTGACGAGGGGCGCACGATGATCGTGGTGACGCATGAAATGCAGTTCGCGCGCAACGTGTCCTCGAAGGTGATGTATTTCCATCAGGGCTTGGTGGAAGAGCAGGGCACGCCCGAAGAGGTCTTTGAACATACGAAATCCGACCGCTGCCGGCAGTTCCTTTCGGGGATCTGAGGGCGGCCAAATCAACCAAAACGATCCCAACAGACAGGAGGACTATTCCATGACACCCAAACATTTCCTTGCCGCCGCGCTTGCCGCGTTCATCGCCCAAGGGGCCGCCGCCGATACGCTGCGCATCGCCACCGAAGGCGCCTATCCCCCGTTCAACTTCGTCGATGAAAGCGGCGAAGTGCAGGGCTTTGACGTTGATATTGCCAAAGCGCTCTGCGCCCAGATGGAGGCCGATTGCGAGATCGTCACGCAGGCGTGGGACGGCATTATCCCCGGTCTTAAGGCGGGCAAATACGATGCCATCGTCGCGTCCATGTCGATCACCGACAAACGCAAAGAGGCGGTCGATTTCACCGATCCCTACTATATTGCAGGTGCCGCACTCGTCGCGCGCAAGGATAGCGATATTACCTACACGGCCGAGGGGCTGGACGGCAAGACCATCGGCGTGCAGCGCGCCACCACCTATGCCACACTGGTGAAACAGAAATTCCCCGGTGCTACGCTGAAAACCTATGACACGGTGGAGAACCACAACCTTGATTTGCAATCGGGCCGTCTGGATGGCGTCGTGGCACAGCAGGTTTTTATGTATAACTGGCTGGAGACCGAAGGCGGCGACTCTTTCGAATTCAAAGGCGAGCCTGTGAAGGACGTGGAACTAATCGGGTCGGGCGCAGGGATTGCCGTGGAAAAAGGCAACACTGAGCTGGTGGACCGGCTGAATGCTGCGCTCGACACGATCCAGGCGAACGGCACCTACGAGACGATCAATACGAAATACTTCCCGTTCTCAATCAGCGCTGAATGATAAACCCTGCGCCTTGCCTCCAATCGGGGCGAGGCGCGTTTGACTGACAGGATCGCCCCTCCCGTGTTCGACCTCGAAGGCTTCGGCCATCTTCTTTTTCAAGGCACGCTGATGACCATTCAGCTTGCGCTTGTGTCGCTGGTTTTCGGTCTGGCCTTTGGCCTGATCGGCGCCACGATGAAGCTGTCGCGCTATCGCGTGCTGCGCATTCTGGCCGGGATCTACACTGCGCTGATCCGGGGTATCCCTGAGCTGATGGTGATCCTGTTCGTCTATTACGGCGGGGTGATCCTGCTGAACAATTTTGCGGGCTGGCTGGGCTATGACAGCTATATCGACGTGTCGGCCTTTGCCGCAGGCGTCACGGCGCTGTCGCTGACCTTTGGTGCCTACGCGACTGAGATCTTTCGCGGGGCGATCCACGCGGTGCCGACCAATCAGATCGAAGCCGCGCGCGCCATCGGCATGTCGCCCGCCACCATTTTTCGTCGCATCCTTCTGCCGCAAGTCTGGCGCTTTGCGCTGCCGGGGCTGGGCAACACGTTCCTGATTATCCTCAAGGAAACTGCGCTTGTTTCGGTGATCGGGCTGGAAGAGTTGATGCGCAAGACCGATATGGCCGTCGGCTACACCAAGGAGCCGTTCACCTTTTTCCTGTTCGCCGCGCTGATCTACCTGGCGATGACCGCCTTCGTGATGATGGTACAGCAAGGTCTTGAACGGCGCGCAAACCGGGGTGTGGCCGGAAGGGCGCTGTCATGAATTTTGACGTGATGATCGAGGCGCTGCCCGACCTGATGGGCGGGCTCTGGCTGACGCTGGGTCTGGTGGCGCTGGCGCTGGTCGTGGGGTTTGCGATCGCGCTACCCACGGCGCTGGCAAGGCTCAGCCCGCTGGCGCCGCTGCGGATGGTGGCGGGGATCTATGTGTTCTTCTTTCGCGGCACGCCGCTTTTGGTGCAGATCTTTCTGATCTATTACGGGCTGTCGCAGTTCGAGGGCATCCGCGAAAGTTTCCTCTGGCCGGTATTGCGCGAGCCGTTCTGGTGCACGCTGATCGCGCTGGCGCTGAACACCGGGGCCTATACAGCCGAGGTGTTTCGCGGCGGCATCCTGTCGGTCGCGCATAATCAGATCGAAGCCGCGCGCGCCATCGGCATGTCCCCTGCCACCGCCTTTCGCCGCATCATCTGGCCCCAGACGATCCGGCAGGCGCTGCCTGCCTATGGCAATGAGATGATCCTGATGGTCAAGGCCAGCTCGCTGGCCTCCACCGTCACGCTGATGGATATCACCGGGGTCGCGCGCACGCTTGCTGCCGAGACCTATATGCCGATCGAGATCTATACGATGGCCGCCGTGATCTATCTCGCGCTGACCTTTGCCATGAGCCAGGTTATCCACCTGCTGGAATGGAAAATGGATGTCACACGGGCGCGCGCATGACGCGCCGACTACTGGAGAAACCGGAATGACCACCGCAGAGACCACATTGAAAAGCAGATTGCATAACCGCACTGCGCAGGTTTTGAAGGCCGCCGATCTGGCGCATCACCTGCACCCGTTCACTGATCACGGCGTTCTGGCAGCCGAGGGTGGGCCGCGCATCATCACCCATGGCGAGGGCATCTATCTGTGGGACACCGAAGGGCGGCGCCTGCTGGATGGCATGGGCGGGCTGTGGTGCGTCAATATCGGCTATGGTCGCAAGGAACTGGGCGAGGTGGCGCATCGCCAGATGGATCAGCTGGCCTTCTACAACACCTTCTTCAAGACATCGCACGAGCCGGTGATCGAGTTGTCCGAGCGTCTGGCCGGTCTGACGCCCGAGGGCATCAACGATTTCTTCTATGCCAATTCCGGGTCCGAAGCGAATGACACCGCCCTGCGTCTGGTGCGGGGCTATTGGGCCGCGCGAGGGCGCCCCGAGCGCCAGGTCATCGTCAGCCGCGAATTTGCCTATCACGGATCGACCGTCGCGGGGGCCAGCCTGTGCGGCCTGCCGTCGATGCACGATGTGCCCAGCCTGCCGATCCCCGGCATTGTCCATGCCGCTGGCCCCTATGCGTGGCATGCCGGGCGTGACCAGCACGATCCGGGTTACGGGATCGAGGCTGCGGGTGCGGTCGAGGCCAAGATCCTTGAGGTTGGCCCCGAAAACGTGGCCGCCTTCATCGGCGAGCCTGTGATGGGCGCCGGCGGTGTGATCACCCCGCCGCCCGGCTATTGGGCCCGCGTGCAGGAGATTTGCCGCAAATTCGATATTCTGCTGATCGTCGATGAGGTGATCTGCGGCTTCGGACGGACCGGCAACTGGTTTGGCTCGCAGAGCTATGACATTCAGCCTGATATCATGTGCATGGCCAAGGGCATGAGCAGCGGCTATCAGCCGATTTCGGCGGTGGGCGTGGGCAGCCGTGTGGCCGATGCGCTGCGGCGCAATCCGGGGGTGCTGCCGCATGGCTTCACCTATTCGGGCCACCCCGTCGCCGCTGCCGTGGCGCTCGAAAATATCAACATCATCGACCGCGAAGGCATCATCGACCATGTGCGCGACACGGTCGGCCCTTGCATGGGCGCTGCGTTTGGTCGTCTGACCGCGCATCCGCTGGTGGGCGAGGTGCGCGGCGTCGGCGGCATGTGGGCGCTGGAGTTGACCGCCGACAAGAACACGCGCGCGCCGTTCGATCCAATGGGCTCGGTCGCCACGCGCGTGCGGAACCTGTGTTTTGAGCGCGGCCTTGCCACCCGCGCGGTGCGCGAAGGGCTGGTATTCTCGCCGCCGCTGATCATCACCGAGGCGCAAATCGACGAGCTGGCGGGCATCCTGACCGGCTGTCTGGATGACGTGGCAGCGACGCTGTGACAGGCGTGGACGGGCAGGAAGAGACAGGCATGAAAATCGGCATTGCACGACTGTGGCATGAGGCCAATTCATTCACCAAGGGCACCGTCGGACTGGACCATTTTCAGGGCCGCGAATATGCGTACGGCGCCGATGCGGCGCAGCAGTTTCGCGGCACCACGGTGGAAACCGGCGGCGCGTTTGAGTGGGCGGACCGGACGGGCGCGGAACTGGTCTTCTCGCGGCTTGCGGCCTCTGCCCCCGGCGGACCGGTGGAGCAGGATCTGCTGGACGCGCTGACCGATGAGATCGTGGGCGATCCCGCCTTTGACGGCGTGGACGGCATTTACCTGTCAATGCACGGCTCTTGCATCGGCACCAAGGATGCGTCGCCCGAAACCACGCTGGTCACGCGGCTGCGGGCGCGTTTTCCTGATTTGCCGATTACCGCGTCATTCGACATGCACTGCATCCCGACCGAGGCGATGTGCGCGGCGCTGGATGGCGCGGCGGTTTACCGCGAATACCCGCATACGGATATGCTGCAGGCAGCAATGCGCGCGCTGGATCTGCTCTCGGGTCTGATTGCTCGCGGCTCGCGGGGACAGGTAGTTCTGGCCTGCTGCGATTTGATTTTGCCCAGCTTCAATATGCGCACCGACGAGCCCGGCCCGATGACCGAGATCGAGGATCTGGCGCAGCGGTTGGAGGCCGAACAGGTGGGCGCGGGCCAGCCGCTGGCCATCTACCCCTATGCCAGTTTCGCCTATGCCGATGTGGCAGCTGCCAATTCAGGCGTGATGGTCAGCACGGCCGCCCCGGGCGATCCCGCAGCGGTCGAGGCCGCGCAAGGTGCCGCCAACCGCATGGTGGATGAAATGCGCGCCCGCGCCCCCCGTTTTCGCCCCGATCTGCCAGGCGCCGCCGCCCTGCTGGCAGAGGCCCCTTGGCGCGATGGCCGCCGCTGGGCGATCCTTGAGCCGTCCGATAATCCTATGTCTGGCGGCAATGGCGACACGACGGGCCTTCTGTCCGCCGCTGTGGAGGCCGATCTGCCCGAAGGCACCGTCTTTGCCTTCATCGCAGACGCGGACGCAGTCGAAGCAGCGCAAGAGGCTGGTATCGGCGCGACGCTGACGCTGGACCTAGGCGGCAGGCAGGACGCGCGCTTTGGCGGTCCTGTCCGGGTCACCGGCATCGTGGAAAAGCTGACAGACGGCAGGTTCGTCAATTCCGGCCCGATGGAGCATGGCATTCCCATCGACCTGGGCCCTACCGCGCTACTCAAGGTAGGGCCGATGCGCATCATCGTCACCAGCCGCGTCTATTCGCCCAACGATCCGGGCTATTTTCATCTGCACGGCATCGAGGCGATGGAAATTCCGCTGTTGCTGGCCAAGGCCAAGAACCACATCCGCGCGTCTTTTGGGCGCAGCTTTGACGCGTTTGCGCAGGTTGAAACGCCGGGGCCTGCGATGGCCGATACCGCGCAATTGCCGTTCCGGCATATCCCGGCCCAGCGGCTGGATCTGGGGGCCTGACATGACCTTGGCCGAGCTTCACGCCCGCATCATAGACAGCCTGCCGGATATGCCACGGCAGGTGGCGCTGGCCGCGCGCTATGTGGTGGACCACCCCGACGACGTGCCGCTGATCTCAATGCGTGATCTGGCGGCGCGGGCGGGGGTGTCGCCGGCCACGCTTTTGCGGCTGACCCAAAGCCTGAGCTTTGCCAACTGGGGCGATTTCCGCCTGCTGCATGTGAACCATCTGCGCCAGACCCCGATTCCCTATACCGAACGCGCCACGCGCGCGCTGTCCCGGAACGGTGTCGATGCGCTGGTTGCCGAAAGTTTCATCGCCTACCGCGCCAATCTGGATCAGACTGAATGGGCCAACCCGCCCGAGGTGTTCGCCCTCGCCGCCAAGCATCTGGTCCGGGCCGAGCGTGTGTTCATCTCGGCATTTATGAGTTGCCGGGGGCCGGGCATGACATTCGCGTATCTGTGCCGGATGCTGCGCAACAACGTGGCCCTTCTGGGCGCCGAGGCCACGTCGCTGGGCGTCGATCTGGCGCTGCTCAGGCCCGATGACACGGTCCTGTCGATCAATTTCGACCCCTACGGCCATGAAATTCACCAGATCGCCCGCGCGATCGAGACGACGGGCGCCACCCTGATCTGCCTGTCGGACAGCCGCGCCACACCGCTGACCCGGCTGGCGGCAGAGACGTTGATCTTTCCGGTGGACGGGCCATCGTTTTTCCCCTCCATCGCCGCCGCGCAGGCGCTGGTCGAGGCGCTGATCGCGGCGGTCCTGACCGAGCTTGGCTCGGACGCTACCGCCCGAATCGGCCATATCGAAAAAGCCCTCTATGACAGCGGCACCTATGCCAGCCTCAATAAACGGAACATCTGACATGAGCCACGTTTTCCACCGGAGCGCCCATTCCACCCCGCCCATGGCCGTGCGCGCCGAGGGCGCGTATGTCTTCGATGCCCAAGGGCGGCGCTATCTGGATGCGGCCGGGGGGGCGGCCGTGTCCTGCATTGGCCATTGCGATCCACGCGTCGCCGCCGCCGTGGCTGATCAGGTGGCACGGCTGGACTATGCCCATAGCGGCGCCTTTACCAGCGAGCCGGCCGAGCGTCTGGCCGAGCGGATCTGCACCAAGGCCGGGCTGGGCATGGAGCGGGTCTACTTTGTCAGTTCCGGCTCGGAAGCCGTCGAAACGGCTGCCAAGATGGCCCGCCAGTGCCAGGTGGAGCGGGGCCAGCCAAACCGCCATATCGTCATCTCGCGCCGACAAAGCTATCATGGCAATACGCTGGGGGCGCTGGCCTGTTCGGGTAATGAGGGGCGGCGCACACCTTATGTGCCGATGCTGCCAGAGCGTACGCAGGTCGACCCCTGTTTTTATTATCGCCATGCGCAGCCCGGTGAAACACGCGAGGCGTATGGCCGCCGCGCCGCCGATACGCTGGAGGCGGAAATCCTGCGGCTGGGTGCGACCAACGTGGCCGCCTTCTTGGCGGAAACCGTGGTGGGGGCCACCACCGGCGCCGTTGCCCCCGCGCCGGGCTATTTCGCCCGCATCCGCGAGATCTGTGATCGCCACGGCGTGCTACTGATTTTGGACGAGGTGATGTGCGGTGTGCATCGCACCGGACCCTTTCTGGCCTGCATGGATGAGGGGATCGCGCCGGATATCGTGACGCTGGCCAAGGGGCTGGGTGGCGGCTATCTGCCCATTGGCGCGGTCGCCTGCTCGGGCGCGGTGCATGAAAGTTTCGCCCAAGGCTCCGGCGGGTTTGTGCACGGGTTTACCTACATGGCGCATCCCGTCTGCTGCGCTGCCGCGCTTGCGGTGCAGGACGTGATCGAAGCGGACGGTCTGGCGGATAACGTGATCCGCCGCGGCGCCGTGCTCCACTCTGCGCTGCATGAAACGCTGGGCCAGCACGCCCATGTGGGCGATATCCGGGGCCGCGGTCTGCTGTGGGCGGTGGAACTGGTGGCCTCGCGCGAGACAAACGCGCCATTTGCACCCGCCCGCAAGCTGGCCCAGCAGATCGGGGCCGAGGCTGCCGCTCTGGGCCTCATGATCTATCCCGGCTCCGGCACAGTGGACGGGCAGGCGGGCGATCACGTGCTTTTGGCGCCACCCTATACTATAACCGACGATCAGATCAGCTTTATCGCCGAACGCCTGCCGCGTGCCATAAACGCGGCGCTGCGCGCTTAACCGCGCCTGCATTCCCAAAACGGACACCAGCATGACCAAACCTTGTATCATCTGCGTCGCCATCACCGGCAGCGTCCCCACCAAGGCCAACAACCCGGCCGTTCCGATTAGCGTGTCCGAGCAGGTTGAGAGCACGCATGAAGCCTTTGAGGCTGGCGCCATCATCTGCCACGCCCACGTGCGCAATTACGATGAAACGCCCAGTTCGGACCCCGATAAATTTGCGGCTCTACAGGAGGGTTTGCGCAAACATTGCCCCGGCATGATCATCCAGTTCTCCACCGGGGGCAGGTCGGGTGCGGGCCAGGTGCGCGGCGGCATGTTGCCGCTGAGGCCCGACATGGCATCGCTGTCGGTAGGGTCCAACAACTTTCCCACGCGGGTCTATGAGAATCCTCCAGATTTGGTGGATTGGCTGGCTGGCGAAATGCGCGCCTATGACATCAAGCCCGAAATCGAGGCGTTCGACCTCAGCCATATCTTTCAGGCAGCCAAGATGAGCGCCGATGGCCGCATCCCCGGCAATGTCTATATCCAGTTTGTCATGGGGGTGAAGAACGCCATGCCCGCAGATCGCCGGGTCTTTGATTTCTACCGCGAAACGGTGGCGCGCCTTATGCCTGATGCTCAGTGGTGTGCCGCCGGAATCGGCCAGCACCAGATCACGCTGAATGAATGGGCCATCGCCGCTGGCGGTCATGTGCGCACCGGGCTGGAGGATAACATGCGCATTGATCGCGACGCGCTGGCCCCCTCGAATGCCGCTTTGGTGCGCCGCGCGGTGGAATTGTGCGCAAAGTACTCCCGTCCTGTCGCCACATGTCAAGAGACCCGCCGCCTTTTGGGCCTGCGGTTGGGATGAGGGGGCAAGTTGGTCAGAGTGGCACCTATTGGAAACTGAAGCGGCATTAGAGCCGACCATCGAAATCAAACAACGCACAGTTAAATCGGAGCCAATTGGACGAATTAGTCGCGTTGACATTGATCTTAGTTGAAATAACCTATCCCAAGGAAATTGCTGGAGGATTTGCAGTGAGAGACCCCCGCTATGATGTGCTATTCGAACCGGTCAAGATAGGGCCAGTGACTACTCGCAACCGTTTCTATCAGACGCCACAATGCAATGGCATGGGTCGGAACTATCCTACGGCGATGGCGGCCATGCGCAGTGTCAAGGCCGAAGGTGGCTGGGGCGTTGTCTTTACCGAACAGTGCGACTATCATTTTTCATCGGACACTCCGAGAAACGTGCGTCTTTGGGACGAGCAGGATATTCCGATTCTTGCGCGGATGACCGACATGGTACACGAGCATGACAGCCTTGCCGGGCTGATGCTGGCCCATAACGGCTTCGTCACACCGAACCTTATTAGCCGCGAGCTTCCCTACTCGCCTTCCGGCGGGCCGGCCTTCGGCAATTTCCCCACCCATACCCGCGCCATCGACAAGGCGGATATAGCCGCCCTGCACCGGTGGACGCGGGCGGCGGCTCTAAATGCGGTTAAGGCTGGGTTCGACATCGTCAACATCTATGCAGCCCATGATTTCGCGCTGCCCTTCCATTTTATCTCGCGTCGTCACAACCACCGTAGCGACGAATATGGCGGCTCTCTGGAAAACCGGGTCCGCCTACTGCGGGAGCTGCTTGAGATCACCAAAGACGCCATCGGAGATAAGTGTGCCGTTGGCGTGCGTCTGTCGGTGGACGAGTTGATCGGTCCTGGTGGAATCTGCGCTGACGGAGAGGGCCGCGAGATCGTTGAAATGCTGGCGGAGCTTCCCGATATTTGGGACGTGAATATTGGTTCCTGGCCGCAGGATTCGATCACGTCGCGTTTTGGCGAAGAAGGGCGGCAGGAAAAATACGTCAACTTCGTCAAGCAGGTCACCAGCAAGCCCGTTGTCGGCGTAGGTCGCTTCACGTCACCTGACACGATGGTTGGCCAAATCCGGCGTGGCATACTGGATCTGATCGGTGCAGCGCGGCCCTCTATCGCCGATCCGTTCCTACCCGAGAAAATCCGTGTCGGCACGCCCGAAGACATCCGCGAATGCATCGGCTGCAACATATGTGTGACCAACAACTATATGGGGGCCCCTATTCGCTGTACTCAGAACCCAACTATGAGTGAGGAATGGCGGCGCGGCTGGCATCCTGAACATATCCCTCTGAAATCCACTGACGATACGGTCCTGATTGTCGGGGCGGGCCCCGCAGGGTTGGAAGCGGCACGGGCCATGGGCCAGCGGGGCTACTCGGTGCTCTTGGCGGATGCGCGTACCGAGTTGGGTGGCCGCGTCACGCTGGAGTCCCGTCTTCCCGGGTTATCAGCTTGGGCGCGCGTACGCGACTACCGTGTTCAGCAGCTTCATAAGATGCCCAATGTCGAAATTTTCTTCGACAGTCAGATGGGGGTGGCCGAAGTGGCCGAAACCGAGTGTTCGTTGGTTGTCGTGGCTACGGGCTCACACTGGCGCGCCGACGGGGTTGGGCGGCATTTTACTGAGCGTATTCTGATGGCGGAAACGGCGCGCGTCCTGACACCAGATGACATCATGGCAGGCGCGCAAGCCTCCGGCCACGTCGTGATTTATGACGACGATCATTTTTACATGGGCTCGGTCTTGGCCGAGGTGCTGGTCAAACAGGGCTGCACTGTCACCGTTGTGACCCCCGCGGCGCAGTTTGCAAGCTTCACACAAATGTCGCTGGAAATCCGCCAAGTGCAGCAACGCATGGCCCAGATTGGCGTTACCATCCTACCGCTGACAGCCATCGAAGAGATTATGGAGGCGCGTGTGCGCGTTGCCGGGATCTTCGGGACGGACACACGTGAAATCGCATGTAGCACCGTAGTGATCGTCGCCGGACAGCGGCCCAATGACACTCTTTTCCATGCACTGCGACGCGCAGACACCGGACAACGCATCGTTGCGATCGGTGACTGTCAGGCCCCGGCTACCATCGCTTCAGCCGTCTTTGCTGGCCATAAGCTCGCCCGTGATCTGGGCCTTGCCAATCCCGATATTGCGCCCTTTCTGCGCGAAGATGTTGAGCTTTCACCCAACCTAGCCGGTTGGAATGACCAACTGTTGAAAGGAGCGGCAGAATGACGGATGCGTCAGCCCAGTATTATCATTTGTAGACGTATACGGGCGTTGACGATGGGTTGGGTAGCCCCTCCTGACGGTAAGCGTCGCATCTAGCCCGAATTATTCATGAGGGGTGGTGAGGGTGGCGTAACCTTTTGAAAAGCTGTATTTTTGGGGCGTTGTTGCACGGACCCTGCCGGTTCTGTTAGGACGGCCCTTTCCTGATCGATTGGATGGCGTTGATGCCGCATAAATTCAATGACGCGCGGCGGCACAAGTTCGAGAAGAAGCGGTATAGGGTTTCGAACTGGCCTGATTACAATGAAAGCCTGCGCCAGCGTGGCGATGTGACGATCTGGCTGAGCCCTGAGGTAGAAGCCGCATGGCGCGCAGAGCGCCGCAAGACACGGGGTGGCCAGCCGGTCTATTCCGATCTCGCGATCATGGTCTGCCTGACGCTTGGCATGGTTTACAAGCAACCGCTGCGCCAAACCGAAGGGTTTGTGCGGAGCCTTGTCAAGCTCATTGGTGTGGATTTGCCTGTGCCCGATTACTCGACCTTTTCACGTCGAGGCGCGGGGCTGGCCTTGCCGATAAGATCGAGATCTGAAACCAATGGACCAATCCACCTTGTGGTAGATAGCACCGGTCTGAAGATCTTTGGCGAAGGCGAGTGGCTGGAAAACAAACACAATACAAAGGCCAAACGGAGATCCTGGCGCAAGCTGCACCTTGGGCTGGACCTTGTCACGGGTGACATCGTGTGTTCCGATCTGACGAAGGACGATGTGGGCGACCCAACCGCCTTGCCTGATCTTCTGGACCAGATTGACGCGGATGTGATCCGGTTCATCGCAGACGGCGCCTATGATGGAGACCCCACCAGTGCCCTGCTCACGGACCGCTTAGGTGTCGGCGTCGAGATCATCATCCCGCCTCCAAAGACTGCGGTTTTGAGCCCCGACGCGGATGGTAATCCAACGCTTCGCGACCAGCGCATCACCGTCATAACCACTCGTGGTCGCATGGCCTGGCAGCGGAGCAGCGGATACAATCAGCGCAGTCGAGGAGAGACCGTAATGGGCCGTTGGAAGGCAGTCATCGGCCCCAAACTGAAAGCGCGCAGCTTTCCCAACCAAAAGACAGAAGCCAAGATTGGCACCCACATTCTCAATAAAATGACCGGGCTTGGCCACGCCAAGTTCGAGGTCGTCACTTGACCAAATCTACGGGTAAGGGAAAACTCAACCAAACCCTGACCCGTGCAACAAGGCCATTCAGGGGCGCGATACGATCAAGCTTGAAGCGCACGCGCCCGGTTTCATCGACGGGCCACTCAAACAGGTCGGGTTTGCGTTGCCAGATGGCGTAGAGGGCCGTCAGCAGATCAAAACGCGTATTGCCGTTGAACTGAGTGGCAAAGACGTCCGGCTGCAGGTTCTGGTAGAAGGCCTGGCGCAGCATCTCCTCGTCAAAGCGGATGCTATTGAACCCGGTCCAGATCGCAGGTGACCAGCGATCAATCAGCGCGCCGATCTCTTGCGTGAACTCGAAGAGCGTCGGCAGGGCCCGATCCAGCAACTGCGCCGGGCGCATGCCAGTCACTGCCAAGGCCCAAGGCGACGGGATGATATGTGGTGCGATCCGGCAATGCAGATTGACCCGCTCGATCTCCCTGAATTCGTCGTCCGTCAGAATGGCGGCGAATTGCAGGGGCTGATCGAAGGCGGGCGAAAGGCCGGTTGTCGCGTTGTCCTTAAATCTGAGACGCGGCGCGTTCGGCTACATTTTTCGTAACTGCCCAGCATGTTGGGTTGTGGAATATTGTTGACTGAACTGCTCAACCATGAATCAACGGATACATGTCTGAAGGTTCAAAATTCCCATTTCTACCCTTTGCGGACGCTGCAGGCCGCGCCGCCTACTTTGAGGCTGCGTATTTGAGGCAGCTCGAAGTGAACACGGCGCTTGAGCAGCGGATCATCGCGCTGGAACGGCAAGCGGCTCTCAACAGTAAGACCAGCAGCCAGCCCCCGTCGAGTGACGGCTTGAAGAAGCCACCTGCAGAGAAGCGGACGCAAAGCTTGAGGGGTAAATCCGACCGCAAATCCGGCGGTCAGCCCGGCCATAAGGGGAAGACGTTGCGACAGTCGTCGACGCCTGACCATATCATCCATCACTACCCGCAGGTTTGTGACGCTTGCGGCGCGGCACTCTCAGCCAGCATGGCAGAGAATACTGTGGTGCGTCAGGTGGTTGATTTGCCAGCTCCGCCGCCGCCAGAGGTAACCGAGCACCGGGTACATCTGTGTCGGTGTGGCCAGTGTGATGCTGTCACGCGTGGGGTCTTCCCTGAGGGTGTTGCGGGGCCAGTTCAATACGGCCCTCGGATCGCCGGTATCGCCAGCTACTTGCAAACCTATCATTGCATCCCGGAGGAACGTCTCTCTCTGGTGTTGTCTGATCTGTTTGGCCTTTCAGCCGTTCCAGCCACCTTGGCACGGCTTATCGGCCGCACAGCTGATCGCCTTCAACCCTTCGCGAAGGCTGTATGTAAAAAGCTGAGCGGGCCGCAAGTGGCGGTCAAGCATCTGGATGAGACCGGCTTTCGCGTGGCTGGCAAAACACAGTGGCTACATGTGATCTGTTCGCCGCTCCTGAGCCACTTCCGCGTCTCGTCCCGCAGAGGCGATCTTCTGACCGGGGTCTGCGGGCTTGTCATGCACGATCACTGGGCCCCGTATTTCAAGATGGAAGGTGTCCAACACGCCTTGTGCAATGCCCATCATCTTCGCGAACTCCAGGCCTTGATCGTGATTGAGAAAGAGCCGTGGGCCGACGACATGAAAACCCTTTTGCTGGAAGCTAAAGCCAAGGCAGACACCCGAACCGATGATTGCACAGTTGGGGTCGGCGTGATGGGTGAGCTCCTACAGCGTTACGATGACATCCTCACCCAGGCGGTGGTTTTTCATGAAGCTCAACCCCCTCTGCAAGCCATTTCCAAGGCCGGAAAACGCCGGGGTCGCCCGAAACGCAGAACCGGCCACAACCTCGCGCTGCGCCTGCAAACGCGCAAAAGCGAGGTCATACGCTTTCTGACCGAACCCCACGCGCCCTTCACCAACAATGAGGCTGAACGGGATTTGCGTATGGGCAAAGTCAGGCAAAAGATCTCAGGCTGTTTTCGCGTCGTGAGCGGGGCAGAGATTTTCTGCACATTACGCACTGTGACATGCACCGCCCGCAAGCAGGGCTGGTCTGTCATCGAAACCCTGATGAAACCGTCAGATCAGTTGATCGCGCAACTGCGCCTGGGCTGAATATCTGATCTCTGCCAAGGCACATCCAGTCATGCTGGGCAGTTACAATTTTTCATCCTAATAGCCACATGTGTGAGGCATTCCACAAACCCCATTCAAAATCGCAAAATTTGATGAAGGTTAGTGACTGTTTTGATGCACATTGGAGATATGGTCGAAAGTTGGTGATGGC
>Ga0307970_1000975_pt1 | contig 16110 bp, 16 predicted proteins | sample OrgLakmetagen712_FD_202093 | JGI IMG/M metagenome (GOLD analysis project Ga0307970, IMG submission 202093) | Saline water microbial communities from Organic Lake, Antarctica - #712 | ecosystem: Environmental > Aquatic > Non-marine Saline and Alkaline > Saline | place: Antarctica: Organic Lake... | reverse complement strand
TCACCAGCGCGATCCGGCCACGTCCCGCCGCGATGAAATCCATCGCCCCGTAGAGCGCCGCCGATCCGGTGGCGCAGGCATTCTCATAGCGCGTGGCCGGTGTGTGGGCAAAGCGGTCATCGCCCATTGCAACAAGCCCGCCCTGAAAGTCCTGCTTTGAAAACCCGTTATTGAAGACCCCCACAAACAGCCCATCGACATCTTCCGGGGCGATCCCCGCATGACCGAGGGCCTCGGAGACAGCGTCGGCCATCAACCCTTCGGTGTCTGGCAGGTCCGATTTGCCAAAGGCGGTGTGCCCCAGCCGATGATTTGCGCGTCGGTCATCCGTTCCTCCATTATGTCACTATTCCGCGCATCCGGCGTGGGATCGGACCACGGCCCCCTTGATCCGCCGAAGGGTTTTCCCCTGGCTCCGTATTGTGACCCAAACAGACGTCAACATCTTCCCCTTGGATGCTCCTCATACTGCCCGAGGATCCTGACGTTTGGGGCGTTCTGCAAGCCTTCATTATCCTTGTTGGCAATAATGTTCCAATATATGCATCATGATGCGTTGATGAGGACAGCGCGATTTCGGCCCGTCACAGGGTGAACGTCAGGGAGGAAGACATGACAATCTCGAAATTCGGAAAATCCGCGTTGGCGTCCGCGCTGGCCGGTGCGCTTATGGTCGGCGGGGCAGCGGCGGAAGAGCTGCGCCTGTCGCATAATACCGGGGACACCACGACCTGGCACAAGGGCGCGGAAAAATTCGCGGAGCTGATTTCGGAGGCCACGGAGGGTGACATCAGCGTGCGCGTTTTCCCCAATGCGCAGCTTTCAGGCGGGGACCAGATGCGTCAGGCTGAAATGGTCGGTCGCGGCGCGCTTGACATGGTGGTCACATCGGCGATCAACGTGACCCCGCTCGTGCCGGAAATGGCCGCGTTCTCTCTGCCCTACCTTTATTCGAACTACGAGCAGGTAGATGCCACGACCCAAGGGTCGCCGGGCGAGATGCTGTCGGAGATCCTCGGCGAAAAGGGCATCGTGGTGCTGGCCTGGGGAGAGAACGGCTTTCGCGAGGTCACCAACAATGTTCGGCCCATCACATCCCCCGATGACATGAAGGGGCTGAACATGCGGGTGGCGGGCCCGATGTATATCGACGTGATGAACGCGCTTGGCGCCAACCCCCAGCAGATGCAGTGGGGCGAGACGATCACGGCCCTGCAGCAGGGTGTTGTCGACGGGCAGGAAAACCCCATCGGCGCGGTCATCATTCCGCAGCAGGTCTATGAGGTGCAGAAATACCTGACCACCTGGCACTATTCCTATGACCCGATCTTCATCGGCATCAGTCAGGAAAAGTGGGACGGCTTTGAGGCCGGGACGCAGGAAAAATTCCGGGATGCCGCGCAAGAGGCGATGGCCTATCAGCGCGACATCTCGCGCGAGGCGACCGAAACCGGGGTGGCGTTCCTGAGGGAAAAGGGCATGGAAGTCTATGAGCCGTCCGCCGACGAGCTGGACGCGTTCAAGGCGGCGACGAAACCCGCCTATGACGCGTGGGCCGCCAAGGTTGGCGAGGACATCGTCAACGCGTTCGAGGAGACGATCGCGGCGACCGACTGATCCGTTGTCTTCCTGCACGCCAGGTGCGTCCGGGCGTGCCTGTTCGTCTGGAATCCGCGACCGTCTGGAGAGGCGATGTCTTTCATTCTGCGCGAGGCGGAAAAAATCATCTGCGCGGTGCTTTTTCTGGCCATGACCTTTCTTGGCTTTGCCAATGTGGTTGTCCGTTACGGCACGAACTATTCGCTGGCCGTGACCGAAGAGCTCTTGACCAACGGTTTTCTGTTGCTGACCGTCTTCGGTGCGGCGGTGGCCGCCCGCCGGGGTGATCATCTGGCGGTGACGCTTGTGCACGACATGCTGCCGCCTGCGCTTCAGCGCGTCGTATTCCTGATATCGCTGCTGCTTTCGTTGGGCCTTTTGGCGATGTCCGCATGGTTTTCGTGGCAATCCGTGATCAACATGATCGACAGCGGCATCCGGTCATACGGGTTGGGCCTGCCGGCATGGTATTACCAGATCGGCGTGCCCTTCGGCTTTGCGCTTGTCCTGATCCGCTACTTGCAGCACGCGATCGACGTCATGCGGGGCGGTGTGGACGACACCGGGCTTCCGGATGTCTGACCTGCTCGCCTCATGGCCGGCGGGCACCCAGATGATCGCCCTGTTTTTCATCCTGATCGCCATTCGTGTGCCCGTCGCCTTCTCCCTGGGCCTTTCGGCGATGTATGCCATGTGGCAGATCGGCTTCGGCTTCGATCTGGCCGGCGACCTGATCGCGACGGGGGTGGCGAAGTTTTCGCTTCTGGCGATCCCGTTCTTCATTCTGGCAGGCACCCTGATGGGATCGCTTGGCATCGCCGAGCGCATGATCCGGTTCTTTCGCGTCCTCGTGGGCAGCACGCCGGGCGGCATGGGGGTTGTCGGCACGGTCGTGTGCCTGTTCTGGGGGGCGGTCAGCGGCTCCGGCCCGGCATCGGTCGCAGCCATCGGACCGATGATCATCAAGGGCATGGAAGAGGACGGCTATTCCCGCCCCTATGCTGCGGGGCTGGTCTGTACCGGTGCGGCGCTGTCCATCGTCATCCCGCCCTCCATCGGCCTGGTGATCTACGGCGTCATCGCCGAGACCTCGATCTCGAAGCTTTTTCTGGCCGCCATCCTGCCCGGCGTGTTCATGGGCGCGATGATGCTGCTGACGCTGCCCTTTGCAAAGGTCCGCGGCACCGGCGCGCTGGAGACGCTGTTTCCCATGCCGAACGCCGACAAGCCCTATCCCGTCCGGCTGTGGCTGTCCTTCAAGGACAGCTTCTGGGGGCTGATGACCCCGGTGGTCATCCTTGGCGGGATCTACTCGGGCGTGTTCACCCCGACCGAGGCCGCACTGGTCGCGACGGTCTATGCGCTTGCGGTGGGGTGGCTGGCTTACGGCACGCTCAGCATCCGCGGCCTCTATGACAGCCTGAGCAACGCGGCCGCGTCATCGGCCACGGTCATGCTGATCGTCGCCTATGCAAGCCTGTTCGGCTGGGTTGTCACGGTCGAGGACCTGATCGGCACGTATTCCGGCGCCTTGCTGGGCCTGAGCGACAACGAGGTCGTGATCCTCCTCGTGATCATGGTGATCCTGCTGGTGGCCGGCATGTTCATGGATGCGGTCACCGTCATGTTCATATCGTTGCCGATCTTTCTTCCGGTCGTGCGCGAACTGGGATGGGATCCGGTCTGGTTCGGGGTGTTGGTCATGGTCAATCTTGCCATCGGGCTGATCACGCCGCCCGTGGGTATCAACCTTTACGTGGCCGCCAACGTGACGCAAATCTCCATCGAGAAGATCGCGCGCGGCGCCTTGCCGTTCCTCGTGACGTCCCTCGTGGGACTGGCCGTGATCGGGCTTTATCCCCGGCTTTCCCTGATGCTGCTCGGAACGCCGCAGTGAACATGCAACGGTACTGCAGGAAGGTCTTGAGATGACACAGAAAACAGCCCTCGTCACCGGCGCGGCCCGGGGGATCGGACTGGCCACCACAAAGCAGTTTCTGGCCGAGGGGCGCAAGGTCGCCATGATCGACCGCGATGGCGCGGCCTTGATGGATGAGGCCGCGCAACTGGACGGCGTCCTGCCGGTGATTTGCGATGTGTCCAAACCTGACGAGGTCGCGGCCATGATGGCCGAATGCGCCGATGGTCTGGGCCGCATCGATGCGTTGGTGAACAATGCCGGCATCGCCGATTTCGGGCCCATCGAGGACACCACCTTCGCGCGGTGGCGCGAGGTGATGGCGACGAACCTTGATGGCGCGTTCCTGTGTTCGCAGGCCGCGATCCCGCACTTGCGCGAGACCTGCGGGGCGATCGTCAACGTCGCCTCGATTTCCGGCCTGCGGGCCTCCACCCTGCGGGTCGCCTATGGCACCTCGAAAGCGGCGGTCATTCACCTGACCCAGCAACAGGCGGCGGAACTCGGGGAGTATGGCATCCGCGCCAATTGCGTCGCACCGGGCCCCGTGCGGACCAAACTGGCGCTGGCCGTTCACAGCCAGGCCATCATCGATGCCTATCATGACGCGATCCCGTTGAACCGCTACGGCAGCGAAGATGAAATCGCCAGCGTCATCGTCTTCCTGTGTTCGGACAAGGCGAGCTATGTCTCGGGGCAGACGATTGCCCCGGACGGTGGTTTTCAGGCGACTGGCGTCGGCCTCCCGGCCTTGCGGACCTCCCCGGGCTGAACAGAATATCGCTTTTCAGACGACCCGCACGATATCATTTCATGTCTTGGTATTTTGCTCGAAAACGAGGGCGCGGTGAGGTTTTCCTTCGCCAATCTTCTGTATCACCAGCGACCGCCGATGATCGTCGACGAGGCGCATAACGCGGTTTCCGGACTGACGCGCGATGTGCAGGCCCGGATCCGGCCGGCGGCCCTCGTGGCGTTCACGGCGGCCTCGAACAACCGGAACACCATCCGGAATTCCGTCACCGCACGCGCTCAAGGACGAGGAGATGATCAAGCTTCCGATCCGGGTGCAGCCGCTATGCGGTAGCCTCGATCATCCGGGGAACGTCAGTCAGGATGGGTAGAAACATGTCTTTTGGTATGTATACTGTGAGTCCATAGAACAAGAACCCATAACCACAGGGAAGGTCCACCAATGAGAAATCTCTATGCCATACTCTTGTCGGCCGCGTTCTCGACGGTCGGAGCGACGAGCGCCTTTGCGCAGGATCCGGTGAAGATCGGAATGTTGCAGGGCTTTACCGGCCCGACCGAGTCGCTTGTCAGGCCGATGGCCATGGGCGGCGAAATGGCGATCCAGGAGGTGTCCGACAGCGGCGTGTTCCTCGGTGGCCGCGAGGTCGTCTCGGTCCGCGCCGACAGCACCTGCATCGACGCCGCCGCCGCCTCGGCCGCGGCCGATCGTCTGGTGACGTCCGAGGGCGTCCACGGCATCAACGGGGCGACCTGCTCGGGGGCCACCACGGCGGTGCTCAACAACGTCGTGCGGGCGAACGGCATCGTCATGATCTCGCCGTCGGCGACCTCGCCGGCGCTGTCGACGATGGAGGATGACGGCTATTTCTTCCGCACGGCCCCGTCGGATGCGCGTCAGGGCCAGATCATTGCCGACATTCTGGAACGCCGCGACATCGGCTCGGCCGCGATGACCTACACCAACAACGATTATGGCAAGGGTCTCGCCGATGCGATCCAGTCGGCCTTCGAGGCCAAGGGTGGTGAGATCACCGCCGTTGCGGCGCATGAGGACGGCAAGGCCGACTACTCGGCCGAGGTCGGCACGCTGGCGTCGGCCGGGGGCGATGTGCTGATCGTGGCCGGGTACCTCGACCAGGGCGGCAAGGGCATCATCCAGGCCGCGCTCGATACCGGCGCCTTCGGCAGGTTCGTGCTGCCGGACGGCATGGTCGGCGAGGCGCTGACCGATAACTTCGGCACCGCGCTGGACGGCTCCATCGGCACCAATCCGGGCACCGACAGCCCGGGGGCCGCGATGATGGCCGAGCTGACCGAGGGCAAGGAGTTCAAGGGCGATGACCCGTATGTGCCGGAGGCCTACGACGCCTCGGCGCTGATACTGCTCGCCATGCAGGCGGCCGGGTCGACCGACAGCGCCGTCTACAAGGACAGGATGTTCGACGTGGCCAATGCCCCGGGCGTGCAGATCTTCCCGGGCGAGCTTGCCAAGGGCCTGCAGATTCTGGCCGATGGCGGTGAGATCGACTATGTCGGCGGCACCGCGCTGGAGCTGATCGAGCCGGGCGAGTCCGCCGGCAGCTTCCGCGAGACCGAGGTCAGGGACGGCAAGTTCGAAACCGTGATGTACCACTGAGCGCATCACCGGAGGACGGGCTGCCAGTCACGGGAACGGCCGGGGATCTCGATCCCTCGCCGTTCCTTCCTTGCCGGCAAGCATGACATGACCGGGATTTATTGAATGATTACAGTCGAAAACGTCGCCAAGAACTTTGGCGGCATTCGCGCGGTGGACGGCGTCTCACTGTCGATCGAGAAGGGCTCGATCACCGGGCTGATCGGCCCCAACGGTGCCGGCAAGACGACGCTGTTCAATATCATCGCGGGCGTGTTCCCGCCCTCCGCCGGCACCATCTATCTGGACGGCGAGGACGTCACGCGCCTGCAGCCGCACGAGCTCTTCCACAAGGGGCTTCTGCGCACCTTCCAGATCGCGCATGAATTCTCGACGCTGACCGTACTGGAAAACCTGATGGTCGTCCCCGGCGACCAGCCGGGCGAGCAACTGCGCCACAGCTGGTTCAGTTTCGGCCGGGTCAGGGAGGTCGAGGCGAAGAACCGCGAGCGGGCGCTGGAGGTGGTCGAGTTCCTGGAGATCGGCCACCTGAAGGACGAACTCGCCGGCAATCTCTCGGGCGGCCAGAAAAAGCTGCTGGAACTGGGCCGCACCATGATGGTGGATGCCAAGATCGTCTTTCTGGACGAGGTCGGCGCCGGCGTGAACCGCACCCTGCTGAACACCATCTCCACCTCGATCAAGCGCCTCAACGAGGAGCGCGGCTATACCTTCTGCCTGATCGAGCACGACATGGATTTCATCGCGGGCCTGTGCGACCCCGTCATCGTCATGGCCGATGGCAAGCTGCTCACCGAAGGAACCATCGAGGAGGTCAAGACCAACGAGGATGTCATCGAGGCCTATCTCGGCACGGGCCGCAAGCACGAGCGGAAGGCGCCGGCATGAGCTTCCTGAGCGCGACCGGCATGACCTGCGGATATGGCGGCGCGGACATCATCCACGACTGCACCATCACCGTGGAACAAGGCGAGATCGCCGTCGTGGTCGGCCCGAACGGTGCCGGCAAGTCGACGGCGATGAAGGCCGTCTTCGGCATGCTCGACCTGCGCGAGGGCACGATCACGCTGGACGGCCGCGACATCACCAAACTCGCCCCGCAGGACCGGGTCCCTGCGGGCATGGCCTTCGTGCCGCAGAACCGCAACGTCTTCGTCTCGCTGACCGTGGAGGAGAACCTCGAAATGGGGGCCTTCATCCGCAGGGATGACGAGATCGAGGAGACCAAGGACCAGGTCTTTGGCCTGTTCCCGATCCTGGCCGAGAAACGCAACCAGCCGGCGGGCGAGCTGTCCGGCGGGCAGCGCCAGCAGGTGGCTGTCGGACGCGCCCTGATGACGCGCCCGGATCTGTTGATGCTCGACGAGCCGACAGCCGGCGTCTCGCCGATCGTGATGGACGAGCTGTTCGACAAGATACTGGAAATCGCGAGCACCGGCGTCGCCATCCTGATGGTCGAGCAGAACGCGCGCCAGGCGCTGGAGATCGCCGATCACGGCTTCGTCCTCGTTCAGGGACGCAACCGATTCACCGACACGGGCGAAGCGCTTCTGGCCAACGAAGACGTGCGCCGGTCCTTCCTGGGGGGTTGAATGGAGATCCTTAACGCGCTCGCCCTGTTCGCCAACTTCGTGGTCGTTCCGGCGACCGCCTACGGCGCGCAGCTTGCCCTTGGGGCGCTCGGCGTCACCATCATCTTCGGCATCCTGAAATTCGCCAATTTCTCGCATGGCGAGCTGATGTCGTTCGGCACCATGATCACGATCCTCGTGACATGGTTCCTGCAGGATATGGGAGTCGGCATCGCCCCCTTCCCGACCGCGCTTCTGGCCCTGCCGGTGGGCGTCCTGGCGGCGATCGGCATGGCGCTGCTGACCGATCGCATGGTGTTCCGCTTCTATCGCCGGCAGCGTTCCAACCCGATCGTCTTCGCCATCGTCTCGGTCGGCGTGATGTTCGTGCTCGCCGGGCTGATCCGCATCACCATCGGGCCGGCCGACCAGAGCTTCGCCGACGGCCAGCGCTTCATCATCGGCGCTTTCGAGTCTCGTGACCTGCTCGGCCTCGACGAGGGCATCGCCATCAAGCAGACCCAGGTGATCACCGTGGTGGTCGCCGCCGTCGTCGTCGCCTGGCTGTTCTGGTTCCTGCAGAAGACGCGCTCCGGCAAGGCGATGCGCGCCTATTCGGACGACGAGGATCTGGCGCTGCTCTGCGGCATCAACCCGGAGCGCGTGGTGATGATCGCCTGGATCATCGCCGCCGCGCTCGCGGCCATCGCGGGTACGCTCTACGGCCTCGACAAGACCTACAAGCCGTTCATCTTCCTGCAGATCCTGCTGCCGATCTTCGCCGCGACCATTCTCGGCGGCATCGGTCAGCCGGTCGGGGCGATCCTCGGCGCGTTCATCGTCGCCTTCTCCGAGGTGATGGTGACCTACGCCTACAAGAAGTTCCTGGCCTATCTCGGCCCGGCGGGCTGGGCACCGGACGGCCTCGTTCAGTTGATGTCCACGGACTACAAGTTCGCGGTCTCCTTCATCATCCTGGTCGCGGTCCTGCTGATCCGGCCGACCGGCATCATCCGCGGGAAAGTGATATGACGCAGAGAGTTGCGCTCCTTTACGGCCTCATGATCCTGGTGCTGATCGGCGTCGGCTTCTATCAAAGCTGGAACGTCGCCTTCGGCATCTTCAATCTCTGCATCATCTCCGCGGTGATGGCACTGGGCGTCAACATGCAGTGGGGCTATGCGGGCCTCTTCAATGTCGGCGTCATGGGGTTCACGGCTCTGGGCGGGCTGACGGCGGTGCTGATCTCGATGCCGCCGGTGACCGAGGCATGGGCCGTGGCCGGCGGCGACCTTGCGCTGTCGGTCCTGAGCCTGATCGGCACGGTGGCCGCGATCATCCTCGCGCGGCGTGCGGTGCCGCCGGTGCTCAGGCTGCCGGTGACGCTGGTGCTGCTGCTGGTCGGCTATTTCGTCATTGGGCTTTTCTTCGATCCGGCCACCGACGCGATCGAGTCGATCGACCCCGCGCTGAGCGGATATCTCGGCGGGGCCGGGCTACCGGTGCTGCTGGCCTGGCCGATCGGCGGGCTGGTCGCGGCCGGTGCGGGCTGGTTCATCGGGCGCATCGCTCTGGGTCTGCGCGCCGACTACCTGGCGATCGCCACGCTCGGCATCGCCGAGATCATCATCGCCGTCATAAAATACGAGGAGTGGCTGTCGCGCGGCGTGAAGAACGTCACCGGCATCCCGCGGCCCGTTCCCTACGAGGTCGATCTGGTCCAGCAGGAGTGGTTCATCGGGCTGGCCGACTTTTTTGGCGCCGAAGATCTCTCCATTGCCTCCAGCCTCTTCGTCAAGCTGTGCTACGCGGCGCTGTTCATCGCCGTGCTGGCGATCATCATGTGGTTCGCGGAACGTGCGCTGCGCTCTCCCTGGGGACGGATGATGCGCGCCATCCGCGACAACCGTGACGCCGCCGCGGCCATGGGCAAGAACGTCAAGGCGCGTCACCTGCAGACCTTCGTGCTGGGCTGCTTCACCTGCGGCGTCGCCGGCGCGATGCTGACCACGCTCGAGGGCCAGCTCACGCCGACCAGCTACATCCCGCTGCGCTTCACCTTTCTGGTCTGGGTGATGGTGATCCTGGGCGGGTCCGGGAACAACTGGGGTGCGGTGCTGGGCGGTTTCATCATCTGGTTCCTCTGGGTCCAGGCCGAGCCATTCGGCAACTGGTTCATGGCGACGGTGACGTGGCCTCTGGGCGAAGACTCCGGCCTCGCGCAGCACATGATCGAGGGCGCGGCGTATATGCGCTATCTGATGATGGGCGCGATCCTGCTCGTCGTCATGAGGTTTGCACCAAAGGGCTTGATACCCGAACGGTAACGCCGGATCGCCGACAGGGAACCTCGCATGGCCGACCGGATGACCGCCCGCAAAGGGGCCGGATGTGCTCAATAGCGCGACCGGCTGCAAACACCTACATCATCGCAGAATACGCCTGCAAGCCCGCCGATGATGGCTCCGCGGCCACCGTCTCCGTCGATGGCCTTCGCCACGCCATACCCGACAGCTGCCCCGACAAGGCCGCGCTCCGTATCAGTGTCGATCGCGGCACCTGGTGCGCAGGCCGAGACGAGGGCAGTTGCTGCGATGAGCGGATAGATGAATTTCATGTTGGTCTCCTGAGGGGCCGCCAGTGCACTGGCGGCATTGCGGGTGTCGGGGGATTGTGGCGAGTCGTGTTCGCGCAGTTCCCGCCGGTGCATATGTTCATACTCCGCAGGCGTGCTGTTATGCGATCACCGACACACTTTCTGTGTGTGCTATCGGATAGCAACGCTTCCCTGTCACTCGGTCTGTAGATGCCATTGCTCGGTATGGCGTAAATCCGGGACCTTTCCTCCCAGATCAAGTCGGGCGCTTGGCTATTTCTGATCTTGAAGACGTTTGCCAGCCGGCTGCTACTGCGCCGATGCGTGCCTCATACGTATGTTTTGAAAGGGCTGGTCGCGGTCAGCCGAGAGTATCGCGGGTGTGGCGTGACCGTCTGTTGACAAGTAGCCTGCCGCCGCAGTGCCGCGTGACTGCGGATCACCCGTGCAATCGCGGGCTACGGTCGGGGTTTCGGGCGAGGGAAATTTCCGCACGCCATCACACCTGATGCAGAGAATGCTGCTGCCTGATCAGGCATGGAAACGAACGCCGGCGATCGCGATGTCGGCATGGAAAGCGCGACCGATCGCGACAATGCCGATGCGGCGCAGCCTGGACAGGTCGAGCGGGGCCGCGATCCGGTGCGCCTCGAACCCGGCGAATGGCAGCCGCACGGTCTGCCATTCCGGCCTCGCGACGAAGCTCTGGCGATAGGACTGCCACGGTCGGGCCACGTCTGCCGTGCGCAGATGCAAGTTGTAGCTCTCGTCGTTGCCGATGACGTCGATCTCGATGCCCGCCCACCGGCGCGCATCAATCGATGTGCCCTCGGGCGCGAGGTCCAGCGCGATCTGTAGAAACCCGCCATTGTTCTCGAGGCTCACATCGCCCTGCATGCGGATGGCCTCACGACCGTTGACGACCTCGCGGCGCATCGTGCCGTTCGAGATCCCGCCCATGACACGGTCGGCGATCAATTCCCATGCAGCGCCGTTGCGCGCGCGTGGCGGCGGCTGGGTCAGGTCGTCGATTACATCGGTATGTGCAGGCACGGGTGGGCTCCCTCGCTGGCCCGTCTGGATGAGCGTGACGGGCGAATGCAGGATTGTGCGTCGGTTCATCTCCATCAACGTACAGCCGGCAACAGCGAATTGACATGGAATCATGCGGTAAACCTGCTACGGGATGCTCATGTTGCGTATTTTCGATCTTTTCGGTCAGTCCGCCGCGATGAATGCGCTCGATGAGGCCGTGCGCGCCGCCGGGGTGCATCCGCTTCTTGTGCCGGACGCCGTGAAGGTTGCGCTTATGCGTCTCAACAAGGAGGCCGCCGCGGCAAGGGGCCGGGATGCCGCGTTCGGGGACGCCGCACAATTGCTCGCCTACTGCATGCTGGGACGCGCACCGTTCATCGAGAGCAATGGCATTGCCGCTGCCGACCGGGTCGAGCGCCGGGTCGAGGCCGCAATCGATGCGGGCGATTCCGCCGATGCAAAGCTGATCCTTCTGGCCATGCATTCCGGCGTGATCGTGTCGGAAATCGCCGACCTGATCGATATTGAAGATCGCTGAGTCCGTCGCAGGGTCGCCTGCAGCTGTCGTCGAGCGCGCAAGTCTGCGCATGAAATGCGCTCTGAGATCATGGGGATGACCGGCTCGAAATCATCCGCGAACGCGTCGCGCTGCCCGCCCCGTCGACGAGGACGGCATGTCGATTGTCCGAAAGACCGAGGGCCGTCGCTGGGACCCGGCGCAACACGCGCGGTTGCGTGCGGCCGGGTCGATGCGGATCAGTCGAAGGCGCGATCGGTGATCCGGTGGGTCCAGGCAGCGTCACCGGGATGTTCGCTGATGACAGGATCGGACCCGCCCGAGAGTAGGCTTTCGACCGTGCGCTCGAAATCCTCCGGGGCAAGGGTGCCATTGGATCCTTCGGTCAGTTTTCCGACCTCACGCATCATGCGGATCTGATGGTGTTCCTGCTGCGCGCCGGTCTGGTCGTAGTCCAGAACGATCATCGCGGCCTCCTCGGGGTTTTCGGCCGCCCAGTCCCAGCCGCGCATCGAGGCGCGCACGAACCGTTCCATCCGGTCGTTGAAGGCGTCATCCTCGAGGTTCTCCTCCAGCACGTAAAGACCGTCCTCCAGCGTGGCGACTCCCTGATCCTCATAGGGGAAGGTGATCAGCTCGTCCTCGCTGATGCCCGCATCGATGATCTGCCAGTATTCGTTATAGGTCATCGTGCTGATGCAGTCCGCCTGACCTTGCAGCAGCGGATCCACGTTGAAGCCCTGACGCAGCACCTCGACCCCGTCCTCGCCGCCATCGGTGGGGATGCCAAGCTGGCTCATCCAGCTCAGGAAGGGAAACTCGTTGCCGAAGAACCACACGCCCAGGGTCCGGCCGCGAAAATCCTCGGGGCCGGTGATGCCGGTTTCCTCCAGACAGGTCAGCATCATGCCCGATTTCTTGAACGGTTGCGCGATATTGACCAGCGGCAGCCCGTTCTCGCGGGCCGACAATGCGGCCGGCATCCATTCGACGATGACGTCCGCGCCACCCCCGGCGATCACCTGCGGTGGCGCGATATCCGGGCCCCCGGGCCGGATCGTCACGTCGAGCCCTTCCTCCTCGTAATAGCCGTTTTCCAGCGCGGCGTAATAGCCGCCGAACTGGGCCTGCGTGACCCATTTGAGTTGCAGCGTCACCTCATCCGCGGACGCACTCGCCACGCCGAGCGCGCCCATGCCGGCCGCCAGCGCAAGTATCGGGGTCGTTCTTTTCATTCTGTTTACCTCCAGGTTGGTTTTCCGCCCGGCGGGCGGCACGTCACCGACCACGCTGCGACGGGTGCCAGAAGGTCACCCCCCGTTCCAGTGCGGCCAGTATCCCGTAGAACGCCGATCCAGCGACGGCGGCCACGGCAATTTCGGACCATACCATGTCCAGGTTCAAACGTCCCACTTCGGTCGAGATGCGAAACCCCATGCCGCGCGTCGGCGAGCCGAAGAATTCCGCCACGATCGCGCCGATCAGCGCGAGCGTCGAACAGATCTTGAGACCGTTGAATATGAAGGGCATCGCGGCGGGCAGGCGCAGCTTCCACAGGCCCTGCCAGTAGCTTGCCGAATAGGTGCGCATCAGGTCGCGCTGCATCGCCTCGGTCTCGGTGAGACCCTGCACGGTGTTGACCAGCATCGGGAAGAACACCATCGCCACGACCACCGCGGCCTTGGATTCCCACCCGAACCCAAACCACATCACCATGATGGGCGCGGTGCCGATGATCGGCAGGGCCGCCACGAAATTGCCCACCGGCAGCAATCCGCGGCGCAGGAAATCCGACCGGTCCACCAGCACCGCAAAGACCAGCGCCGCAGCCACGCCGATCGCATAGCCCGACAAGGCCCCTTTCACGAAGGTCTGGACGAAATCGCCCCACAGCACCCCGGCACTGGCGACAAACCGCAGCGCGATATCCGACGGGGCGGGCAGGATCACATTGGCGACGCCGCCGCCGCGCACGCCGGTCTGCCACAGCCAAAGCAGCGTGATGCCGAACACCAGCGGGGCCAGCAGCCCGCGCAGCCTTTCGGCCCAGCCGCCCGGGCGCAGGTGCAGATCGGAAAGCTGTGCGACCACCATCCACGCCCCAAGCCAAACCGCGATCACCGCGCACCAGAACGCCGGCGTCCCGGTGCCCCGCGTCACCTGCATGAGCCCGATCCCGGCCCCGGCGAGACTGCCGCAGATCAACAGCAGCAGCACGACAGGCACCCAAGGCCGGTCGGATTGCGGTCGCTGAGTCGCCCGGTGCGCGGCATCCGCGACAAAGGCCAGCGCCAGTGCCACCGCCAGAAGCACCAGCACCGGACCCGAAGGCTGCCCCACGGAGACCTGCGTCATGCCAAGAGCGATCGCCGCACTCAGCATGATCGCCATCCCGAGACGCTGCGGCGCGCCGGAGCCCTGCAGTATACCCCTCATTGCGTCATCCCCATGCGCCGCAGGGTCAGGCGCTGGATCGCCCCGACCAGCGCCACCATGCTCGCCGCAAGGATCGCCGCCGCGAAAAGCGCCGCCCAGATCTGGACGGTCTGGCCGTAATAGCTGCCAGACAGCAGGCGCGCGCCAAGCCCGGCCACCGCCCCGGTCGGCAACTCGCCCACGATGGCGCCGATCAGCGCGGCGGCGATCCCGACCTTGAGCGATGCAAAGAGATACGGCATCGAGGACGGCCAGCGCAGCTTGGTGAACACCTGCAGGGATGAGGCGCTGTAGGTCTTCATCAGGTCAAGCTGCATCGCATCCGGCGCGCGCAACCCCTTGACCATGCCCACCACCACCGGAAAAAAGCTCAGATAGGCGGAAATGATGGCCTTGGGGATGATCCCGGTGATCCCGATGGCGTTCAGCACCACGATGATCATCGGCGCGATCGCCAGAATCGGGATCGTCTGCGAGGCGATGGCCCAGGGCATCACCGAAAAATCCATCGCCCGGTTGTGCACGATGCCGATGGCCAGCAGGATGCCCAGCCCCGTCCCGATTCCAAAGCCCAGCAGGGTCGCCGACAGGGTGATCCATCCATGATGGATCAGCGAGCGGTTCGACAGCGTCCCGGTCTTGACCAGCCCGCGCCGACCGGTCGCCTCCTCCATCACGGTGCTGTTCCACAGCTCCACCGCGATCTGATGCGGCGCGGGCAGGCGCGGGCGGTCCTGGCGCATGGTCTCGGTGACCAGTTCACCGAAGGTCACCTCGGTTCCGGCCCTTGCCGCCTGATCGCGCACCCATTGTCCGTTGACCGGCACGCAGGCCGCGTACCAGAGCGCGAGGATCACCGCGACGACGGTGAGGACGGGCAGGATAGTGCCCCTCATCGCGCGCCGCCGCGCCGTGCGGTCCCGTGTTGGCTCTTTGTCGCCTGCGTCACGCTCTCACGCTGCATCATCCATCCCCTCGCGCAACCCTTCGCGGACCCGATGCGCCACCGCGATGAACTCGGCACTGTCGCGGATATCAAGCGGGCGTTCCGCCGGCAGCGGGCTTTCGATGATATCGGTGATCCGCCCCGGCCGGGGGGACATGACGACGATGCGGGTGGACAGATAAACCGCCTCGGGGATCGAATGTGTCACGAAGGCGATGGTCTTTTGCGTGCGCCGCCACAACGCCAGAAGCTGTTCGTTCAGATGGTCGCGGACGATCTCGTCAAGCGCGCCGAACGGCTCGTCCATCAGCAGGATGTCGGCATCAAAAGCAAGCGCGCGCGCGATCGAGGCCCGCTGCTGCATGCCGCCCGAAAGCTGCCAGGGAAACTTTGCCGCGAAGTCATTCAGATCCACCAGCGACAGAACCTCTGCGACCCGACGATCCTGCTCGGCCCGGTCCATGCCCATGATCTCGAGCGGCAGCTTGACGTTGCGCTCGATCGTGCGCCACGGATAAAGCCCGGCGGCCTGGAACACGTATCCATAGGCGCGGGCGCGGCGTGCGGCCTCGGGGCTCATGCCGTTGACGGTGATGCCGCCGCCGGTGGGCTGTTCGAGATCGGCGATCACGCGCAGCAATGTCGTCTTGCCACATCCCGAAGGCCCGATGAAGCTGACGAAATCGCCCTTTTCGACGGTCAGATTCACATCTTTCAACGCATGGACGGGACCGTCATTCGTCTCGAATGTCAGGTTCATGTCACGCGCTTCGATGACGCTTGTGTTGCTCACATTATGCCCCTGCTGGCTGTGCCCCGTCTGGTGCGGGATCCTTGGCTTTGTGGCGGGCACCGCCGCGTCGGGCGGTCCCCTTCCCCTGACTTGCGTCAGATTCCTGCGGGAATGTTTTGGGGGTCTCGGTCGATTTTGCGCGGTGTGTTGAGGGCTTTCCATTTGGACAGCGCCTGATGTGCCGAGGGGAAGGGCGGGCGGGGCACGAAGCGGCCGCGGCCGGGTGTCGGCTGGGAATTCTGGCCCCAGGCCCAGATCACCTCTCCGCGCGAGATCGTGTAGCGCGCCTGCGCGCTGACTTCGACGC
>Ga0307970_1000961_pt1 | contig 16241 bp, 14 predicted proteins | sample OrgLakmetagen712_FD_202093 | JGI IMG/M metagenome (GOLD analysis project Ga0307970, IMG submission 202093) | Saline water microbial communities from Organic Lake, Antarctica - #712 | ecosystem: Environmental > Aquatic > Non-marine Saline and Alkaline > Saline | place: Antarctica: Organic Lake... | reverse complement strand
GGAGAAACTCTGCTGAGAGTAATACTCTTATACGATGATGGTGAGGTGAGGTGTAACAAACTTCCCTTGCCTGAGTATATGTATGCGCCCGACCTCGACCCCGACCTCGACTACAAGCTTTCCGTTTACTTTCCTTTTACGGTTTTTTTTCTTTCTTCGTGCTACTGCTGCTCTCTTCCTCTTGTTCTTTCTCTCTGTCTTTCTCGTCTTCGCCGTCCCCGTCCTGGTCGCCGTGTTGTTTCCCTTGCTTCCCCGTTGTCTTGCGCCAGATACTGTACACACGTTTCCTGGTGATCTGGACGTCGCTCCTCAGACGCAGGATGGCGTCTGCCATGTACAGGTTGAACGCGATGGACAGAGAGAACGATATGATGACCGCCAGCCAAGTGAACCACCCCATCTCGTCGGTCCGGTGAATATATATATATGGACCGCATATTATAGGTGTACTCAATGTTGCGCACGGGAGTGTATAACGACAACGGAGGAAACGCAGGGGCGTCGCTTTTGGCTCCCGGGGACGTCACGAATGGAGAGGCGTTCATCACGGTACCGAACGAGACGGGTATCCTTCGGGTGGGGCGCGGTGATCTTTCGAAGAGCGCCATGGTGCTCGATGGCGACGGATACTTACAAATAGCGGGTTCTTTGACATTCGTCCCGTTCGATAACGAAGCGACCTTCGAACAGGTCAGAGAGGCGCGGAACGACGAGAACGCGTTGTTGTGGGTGGATGGACCCACTCGGTTCGGCGCGAAAACGACACTGTCTAATCACGGGAGCGGTGACGTTTACACGCCGTTGTTTGAGGTGTTGGGCGGTCCGACGCACTTGCGCGAAGGTCTGGCGGTCGGATTTGCAGACGGATACGACGGCGAAGAGGAGAGAGAGGCTCTGTTCCGTGTAAAGGGCGACGGAGGAGGTTGGATAGAGGATGGACTGCGCGTGGGGGGCGTGATCGCGGTGGGTGTGTCCCGTAGATCGGACGTGAAAGAGAGTCTGGGTCTACACGTCGGCCCTGGTGGGAACGCTCGAATAGAGGGTGACGTGTTCGTGTCGGGCATACACGGCGTAGGCACCGACCGGCCTAGAGAGCGACTGCACGTCGCCGCAGCGTCCGAAGAAGAAAAAGAAGGTGGTGAAGGACAGGCCAACGCTTTGGTAGACGGGATGGTGTACTGCATGTCAGGCGCGGGAGTGGGCACGAGCAACGTGGGAGAAGGGGTTGCTCTGCGTGTCGCGGATGGATTACGGACGGTGTTAGGAGGCGAGACCGAGGCGCGCCTTGGCCTTCAGGTGACATCGTCTGACCTGACCGTCGTCTCTGGAAAACATGGAATTGGAACGCGCTCGCCGCTCGCCGCGTTCCACCTGGCAAACGACGACGACGACGACGGCGAGCGTCCGGAGCAGGATCGGAACCACGCGTTACTCGAGGGTCACCTGTTGGTCACGGGACGAACCGGGTTGGGTGCGTCTCTGGCGTCTTCGAACGACGTCGCCCGGGTGCAAGAGGCGCTCCACGTCGGCCCGGGTCACAACGCCAAGTTCGAAGGCCGCGCTTTTTTTACGGGAGATGGTGTCGTGTTCGGGGGAAGCAACGACGGAGGCGCTTCCGAGTCCGACTTCGAAGGATACGCGTTCGACGTACGAGACACCTGGGACGCGAGGTTCGGTCGAGACGCGAGGTTCGGTCGAGACGTGAGCGTCGCCGGAACCTTACGGGTAGGCGAAAAACGATCTACGGAAACGAACATGTACGATGACCGTTTACACTTGGCGGACGGCAACCTGTTCGTCGGCGGCGAAGCGTATGTCGCGAATCGACACGGCGTGGGCACGCGATATCCCGCAGAAGCCTTACACGTTGCGCGAGTGCCCGGTTCCGGTCCCGCATCTGCGAACGCTCGTGTCGACGGCGATATGTACGTCGCGGGGATGCATGGCGTTGGCACCAGCAACGTGCTCGAAGCCCTTCACGTTGCAGGTGGAGGCAACGCGCGCTTCGACGCGCACGCCTACGTGTCGCTCGGACTGTCTATCGGCGGAGGGAGCGCCAGCAACGCGGTGTCGACCGACGCGTCCCTGGCATTGGCGGTCGAGGGGGGAGAGTCGCGGTTCGGTGGCGGAGGGGTGCTGGTGAGAGACGGTGGTTTGGCCGTCGGAATGCCCTCTTTCAGCGACGAAGCGTTAGAGGGAGCGTTGCACGTCGGGCGCGGTCGTCGGGCGCTCTTCGATTCGAACGTGTCCGTGCGAGAGAGGCTGGGTGTGCGCGTGTTGGCGTCCGACGGCAGTGGAGCCGCCGGAGTACCAGAGGAAGCTCTCCACGTCGGCGGCGGGGGGAACGCCAAACTGGACGCCGACCTGTACGTCCGGTCCGGAGTGGGCGTCGGCACGAGCAACCTGCGCGAGGCGCTCCACGTGGCACCCGGGAGGAACGCGATGTTTGAGGGAGCCACGTTGTCGGTCGTCAACGGCTGCCATCTGGCGGTGGGCACCAGCAATCCTGGAGCCAGGTTCCACCTGTCACGCGAGGACGGTCTCGGGAGCGACGCGCTGATAGAGGGGGGCGTAACGATCGACGGAGGCTTGGCCTCCAAGAGCGCGCGCGTGGACACCTTCCCTACCGACGCAACAGAAACGTCTTTTTCGTCCTCGAGGTTCGGAGCGACGCAGGTGTCTATACAAAGACGAATAGTCGACTCAAACGAAGACGCAGGATATCCCGAGTTCCACCAGGCCTTCGTGAGCGCGCCCGAGAGGGAGGCGGTCGGTATCGGAAGCAACGTGTGGGGCGTCGGCGCGCTGTATCCCTCGAATTCGAATTCGAGCTCAAGCTCATCCAATCTTTCGAACTCGGTCCGCGTAGAAAACACGACCTCGGTGTTCGGTCACGGAATATCTCCGCGACATGTTGCGGAATCGGGTGCGGGCATTTTCATCGACAGCTCCACGGGATATGTCGGCATCGGGGAACACGCTCCGAAGTACCGACTGCACGTGTCGCGCGGCATCGTGAGAGACAACACCGGCGTGATCGGGCCGATGTTACAGCTCCGCACTCCAGCGCAATATGACGACGTCGCAGCGGGGTCGTCGCTGGTACTGGACCGAGACACTGAAGCGGGCAACCCCGGGTCGGATACCTCCAGGCCCATGTTCAGCGGCGGCTCTAACATGGTGCGAGACGTGGACGCGACCACCTTCCCCGACGGAAGACGACTAGGGGGAGACCAGTGGAACCGGGTGCGCTTCGTGTTCCGCGGTGCTCTTTTGACGGACAATTCGGCGTCCTACGCCGACATCCGAGTGGAGCGGTTCGATTACGACCCGATCCGTAGGGTAGGTCGTTACGTGGCGGCCACGTCCCCCTTTCGTCTGGACACCGGCAGCGTGGGAATGGCCACGGGGTACACCACGTGGACGACGCCCTGGGTACAAGCTCCGACGACTCATTATGTGTCATATCACTACGGCCTCAGAGTCGTTCGCGTCTTTCCGGAGAGGACGCAGATGACCGGAACAGAATCGGAGACCGTTCCGACGCGGTTCCGATTTGGCTCCGTCTATGCTCAGTTCTCGTCATCGTCTTAGGTCGTCGTCGTCGTCCTGTAGACCAACGATCCCGTGGCGGTCCAGTCGCCCGGAAGGAAATTGTCGAGGTTCAAGAAGAAAGTGTCGCCGGCCTCGGCCACGCTGGCGGTCCCGGAACAGCTTCCTCCCGTGGGCACCTTCACGACGCGCCCGTATTTGTTGACGACGCTGTTGATCCCTTCGGCTTTCACGTACGAGCAAAGCTGACGAGCGGACGACGCCACGGTCGCCACATCTTGGGGCAAAGAGCACTCTATGCTGTCCGCGTTGGACAACACGGTGAAGCCCAGGTCGTAATGCAGCCGGACGGTCTCGCCGACGACCGAATAGTCTGAAGTCGTGACGTTGACGCTGACGCTCTCGACGTTCGAAGACAATATCTGGAGGTCCCACGACGCCCACCCACCGCTACCGCCACCGTCTCCGCCGCCACCACTGCCTCCTTCTAACACGTCTATCCTCCCCGAGAGTTCAGAGTGCGAGCGATTGAGCGCGTCCGCGGTGGGAGCTTTCGTGACGGAGCTGTCCGTAAACGAGTCGACCAGCATCACAGCGCCCGCCCTGTGCGTCGAGGCTCCCGACACGGCTTTGACGAAGTACGCAAAGTCGTCGAGGAGGGAGGAAGCGTCGGGTAGGTTGAAAGTGTCGACCCCGTCTCCGTCGCCGTAGTACGTCCCCGTGACTTCGAACAGATCGGCGAACTGGGCGCGATTCACCTCTGATCCGTCAGCTCGTAAGAAGCCCACGGGCACTTCGATCGTCGTGGCGTTCATGTCCTTCGCAACCCCGATGACCGTTCCAGGAGGGATCTCCCTTTCGCGCGCCGTGATGAGGGGCACCATATTTTTCTCGGTGACGTTGGGATCTTCCGTGCCCGTGCCCGTGCCCGTGCCCGTGCCCGAACCGGTCACGGTGAGAGCGAGAGCCCCCACCTGCGCGGTATGGCCCGTAAAAGCAGCCACGAACGTCATGTCGCTAGTGTCCAGTTGGTGCACGACCGCGCTGTCTCCCGAGATGTACACCCTTCCACCGGACCCTTGACGCACGGTGACCGGTCTCGTCGCCAGGCCGTTGTACGCTCCGACCTCCGACATGTCCGCCACCGCCAGCTTGCGCGCGGTCACGTCCAGGGAGCAGGTGTACAAGAACCCGTCCGATCCGAAGTGCAGGTCCTCTATGCGGCTGGAGTGGTCTTCGAAGCTGTCGAGCTCGGAGAGGTCGGACGTCGAGTGTTTGATGACCCTGCCGACGTCTCCTCCGGAATAGAACACGGTCTCGTCGTTCGGGTCGATCGCCAGGGCCCAGGTGCTGCCTACCGACGAAAAGCTCTGTAGCGCGGAAAGATCTCCGGCGGCGCTGAGTTTAATGGTGCCGTCGAATGACCCGGAGAGGATGCCTCCGATCGACGCGACGTATATCAGAGAGGTCACGCGGTTCGTGTGCACGGATCTCATTTCTGCCTGGGTCATCGTGACGGGATCGATCTTGTGGATCTGGCCGTTCCCGAGTCCGGCGTAGACAAAGCCGTTCGCGGCGAACATCAGCGACCACACCTGGTCGATCGCGCCTGTGTACACTGCCTCTTGTGTCATCGTTTCGGCGTTCACCTTGTGCACGTCGGTGTCAGATGACCCGGTGTACAAAAACCCCCCTCCGTCGGCTTCTGAATCGGCGCCGAAGACCGCGGACCATACGGCCCCAGAATGTCCGGTGTAAATGAGGACAGACGACATGTCGTCGGGGTCGACCTTGATGGCTCTTTGATCGGCCGAAGCCGTGTACAGATACTCTTTGACGGGAGTCGATCCTCCGTCTTGCGTTTCCCCTCCTTCTTGAGTCTCCGATTGTTCGACGACGGTGAGAGGCACGTCCGGGAGACCGAAAGTGTATTGCCCGTCCCCTTCTCCGTAGTAAGTACCGATGACCGAAAACAAGGCCTTGTACTCTGCGCGACTGACCGCGGACCCGTCGGCACGAAGAAAAGAGCACGGTATCTGTGGCGTCGAGTTAGAGGACGAGTCCGTCGCGTAATCGACGATCGCGCCGACGGGCACGCTCCGGGGAAGGCTCGACACGAAGGCGATCAGTCCGGAGCCGGACTGTGTGGCGGGAGGAGAAAAGGTGGGTAGCGAAAAGGTCGTCCCGGACCCGTCTCCGGTCCCGTAATATGTTCCGACGACGTCGAATAGTTGGCCATATTCAGATCGATCGACCGTAGATCCGTCCGCACGTAAGAACGTGTCCGGGGGAAACACCGTGAACACGTTGGACGAGCTCTGGTCGGTGGCGAACGTCAAGAGCGTGCCCACGGGAGGAGCGGAGCCGTCTACGCACCCGGTGTCTGCGCCGAGCGTGTGGAGGGGGTCGGGCTCTCGAAGGATGGCGGCGTCGTCCGGGTCGGCGGCGTAATAGCGAGACGCGATCATTCGGTCGGACGACCTCACGACGCCGTCGACGTCCAGACGCACCGTGGGGTCCTCGACGTTGATCCCGAGGTTGCCTCGGTCGTCGACGCGCATCCTTTCTTGTGCTCCCGTGGACCACGCTATGGCGGCCGAGTTCGAGTCGCCCACGAAGAACGCTCCCGTTCCCGAGCCCGAACCCGAACCTCCGTTGACGTTCCATCCATAAGTGGGCGATGCCGCGGAACCGGCATCGCTGGACGTCATTCTACCTTCGAGAGACACGAGTGGCGTGGACATGACCACTTCCGGAGACGAGAGCTTGACGTTGTTTGCGTCCGCGTCGTATGCGAGCGTCGAGTCGCTGAAGGTGGACGCGAAAGGAGCGGTGAATCGGACGGACGGTAAATAGACACCGTCTTGTAAGCGTGCAGATCCGTCGACGTCCATGCGGACGGACACGTTACTCCCGACGTCGTCAAAGAATTGCGGGATAATGTTAGAGTCGCCCAAGACCAGGGTACCGTTGTTGAGGATAGACATGCGGTGGTAAAGGTTCGAAGAGTCGTCGGGTCGGGTTTCGAACACGATGTCACCGAATCCGTCCAGGTTGGAGTTCCCGTAATGGTCGCGCACGGTAATCTTGGCCATGTCGTACCGTTTGGAGCTATCGTCGTCGAAATTCTGGAAGAGGACGGACGCTATGTTGCTGAACGTGGACCGCGCGCGCGATCCTTGGATGGACACCACGTATTCCGAATTGTCTTTGGCCCGGCTCCGGAACATCCTCCCGCCCGAATGATATTATGTATCGTGATTATATAAATCATAAATGACGGTGCAATTCTTGAACGATATATACGACGGAGAATTGACGTTCGACAGCACGGCCACAGGAGAGCAAGACAGGGAGGTTGTGAGGGGGGCCTTTCCCGACCTGGCCGACACGTCGACCGAAGCCGTCCTGTTGACCACGGTGGACCTGATGCGCAGGGGGATCGGTACGCAGGCCCGTTGTTCTCAAGTGAACACCGCCATCACCCTGGAGCAGACGGGTCAGAGGCTCGTGATGCGAATAGTCAGGCGATGAACGTGGTGAGAGTTCACGTACACGCACCGAACAGCTTGCGTAATATGGTACGATTCAACGGATTGGCAAGGCTGATCCGTGGTAGAGCCGGGACGCAGAGTTCGAAGAAAACATAGAGGTCTCCCCTCTTGAGGATGACCTCACGTCGATATCCGTCTCCGTAACCACTATAACTTTGTCCTTTGTTTGCGCTTCCACTTCCACTCTCGTTTTCGCGGACACTGTAGTAAGGGAGACCCCCTCCCGAGAGCATCTGTGTGGTCGTTGTACGGCTTGTGTGCTGATCGCGATGATCTTCCGCGCTCGGACTCGGTTCATACCGCAAATGTACCGTCGATCCGTCTAGGTGTGTTAAGTATACGTCCTTGCCGTAATAAAAGTCGTAAAGAGACACTCTCCGTGTGGCGTGTAAATCGAACCTGGACAATACCTCGTCACGAGAGAATGTAGGATGTGGATCAACTATAAGCGTTATGACGACGTCGCCCCTCTTAACTCCGGCTGTCCTCTCCCAAGGGCTGGCGTCGCCCATGCCTTCGAACACGTAAACGTCTTCACATTGACCGCCTTGACCGCCTTGACAACCGCGCTGATACGCCTCGAATCTTACGAGGTCGACTTCTAAGACGCGCATGTGCTTTCTCCCGTCACAATCCCATACCTCCACCTCCACTTTTTTTCGACTTGCAGCATGAATCTCGTCTAGTCCGACAGATAGCGAAAGACATGTGTCGTGTGCTTTCCCCTGGTGTGTGTGTGTCAAAAAGACTGCCAATAACACACAGTTCGACAAAACGGTGATATCGCTCTCGCTCTTACTCTCACTCTCACTCTCACAATCACTATAACTTCCGTTGTGGCTCTTGTCGTAATATATATGTACCATCGGAATTCGTCGTATGTCATAATAAACGTTGTCAAACCTTATATGTACATCGTACATCGTACATAAAACGTTCGTGGGGTGTCATAAATTGTTCATCAATAAATATGTCAGACGCTTCGAGTGCGGAAGTGAGACGGACAGAGAGGTTACATGCTGTGTTTACCAGAGTGGATGACTTGCGTCAGAGCTTGGCGTCGCGTCTGTCGTCCACGTCCACGTCCACTTCGCGACCTGCGAGCGCTGATCGTGAGAGAGAACGAGATAGTGAAACGAGCACGCAGAGAGAAAGAGAAAGAGAAAGAGAAAGAGAAAGAGAAAGAGAAAGAGAAAGAGAAAGAGAAAACGACGCACCGAACGATGGTTCAACTTATCCGAGCTTCGTGATGTCGGCCGCCCTCCGTCTGCCTCCGACGTTCGTGCGCGAAGCCATCGCCACCTGCTGCGAGGACGTATACGTATTAGTGTCCGCAACAAATAACGGAGGAATACCTTTGGACGCGGCGACGCGTGCCCGGGCTCGGGCTTCGAAACAGACGCTGAAACGGTGCATGGAAATACTGTTTTACATGGACCAATCGCTCTCTACGCTGCGGACGTCTTCGCGCTTGTTACGTTCCCTGTCTCTTTCCACTTCTTTTTCCGACGATGTCGCGGACGAACCATCCGACCGGACCGCCGACCAGACAACAGTTGACGAAGCTCTGGCCGCCGGAGTGGCGCGGTTTTCTTCGTTCGACGAAGCACCTTCCGGGGGAGACGACGAAGGTGGGAAACAGGAGTTGAGCCGGGTGCAACAGTTGCTGCTGTACGTGCTCAACGTGGCGCATTCCAGGGGCTACTCGCGGTTCGGCACGGACTGCTACGAGCGCAGATTAACCAGAGACGGGTACGACACGCGCTCCTGGAAGAGGGTCTGTACCGTGAAAGAGTTGGTGTACGACGTCACGCGCAAAGAGCTGAACTTCGAACAGTGGCTGAACCTGACGCACGCCAAGGGGAACGCGGGAACAGTCGTGGACTACCTGACGAGCTGCGTCGACGCACAGTTCCCCCCCTTGACCAAAGACCGTCACGTCTTTTCTTTCCGAAACGGCGTGTACGTGGCCCACGAGGCCGTACTCACCTCGACCGAAAGCGCGGAAGGAGTAAACGACGTGGCACGCTTCGATCTGTCGTCGTTGAAAGACAGGTTTTTACCATACGGATCACACGATACCGTACTTCCCCCCAGGATGTCCGCATGCAAATACTTCGACGAAGACTTTCCGATTCAAGAGGGGGGGGCTTCTTCGGTGGATCGTCCGACGCCGTCTGCGACCCCGTTCTTCGATTCGATCCTCGAATTTCAAAAGTTCGAGCCGGAAGTGCGAGAGTGGATGTGTGTGCTGATCGGTCGCTTGATGTACTCCGTCGGTGAATTGGACGGCTGGCAAGTCGTCCCGTACCTGAAAGGCCAGGCCTCGTCGGGAAAATCCACCATCCTCATGCACGTGTGTCGGAAGCTGTATGATTGTGGAGACGTGGGCGTGTTGTCCAACAACATCGAGCGCAAGTTCGGCATTTCGTCTCTGGCGGACAAGTACCTGTTCGTGGCACCGGAGATCAAGTCGGACCTGCAGATGGAACAAGCCGACTTCCAGTCCATGGTGTCCGGTGAGGCGCTCCAGTTGGCCGTCAAACACCAACAGGCGTACGCCATCGACTGGCAGGTACCGGGCATCATGGCGGGTAACGAAGTGCCCGGTTGGATCGACAATTCGGGAAGCATCGGACGACGCATGATCGTGTTCGAATTCATGCGCAAGGTCGTCGACGGAGACACGGAGCTGGGCAAGAAACTGAACCGCGAGATCGGCAGCATCATACTCAGGTGTAACCGCGCCTATCACTCCGCGCTACGCAAGTGCGGTAATGACAACGTATGGTGCCACCTTCCCGAGTACTTCAAGCGCACGAAGGCGGATCTCACCGAGTCCACCAACCCCCTCCAGCACTTTATGAACTCGGGGAAGCTGGAATACCACCCCGACGCGTACATGCCGATGGACGCGCTCAAGCGCGCTTTCCGGTCGCACTGTGACGAAAACAACTTCAAACAGATGCGGTTGACCAAGGACAAGTACGAGCCGATCATGATAGAGTACGGCGTGGCGTTAGACAAGAGCAACGTGGCACGCTCTTACCCCCGCACCCCTCACGGCCACTTTATCAAGAACAAAGAGTGGTGTATCGGAGCGGACATCAGGGCCGCCGACGACAACAACAACGGGGGTAGTATTTTCATGGGATGAACCGAAAAAAAAATCGACGCCGCTTTCGTAGTCATGATAATCCTCACCACAGAACTTCCGAAGAAAGAAAGAAAGAAAGAAAGAAGGAAAGAAGGAAAGAAGGAAAGAAAGAATTCGCCTCCCCTAATCTCAAAACACGCAATGCTAAAACTACAGAGCGTCAAGTTTAGCTATGTAGATGGTACCACTCAAAAACTGGATTTCAAAGAGGGTACGGAAACAGTGGTCACCGCGTTACAAAAGGTCATCCACGACATCCAAAACATCCAAAACATCGACACACGACACAAACTCCATCCCTTGGAGTACGATGTCAAGCCAGTTGATGCAGGTGTAAATTCCTCTCAGAGCGAAGAGGACACGTTCGACGAGGGGCATACCGTAACCCAAGTCAAGCCTCGTGTCGTCGGTGTCATTCACAAGGCTCCCACCACACCAAAATGTCGAGCCATTGTAGGTACCACCCGCATTCCTTGCAAAAACAACGCACATCCCGATTGCAAGAACCTGACGTGCAAGATCCACAAGAAACAGCTTCTCAGTATCGAGGAGCAAGTATCAGGTGCCGTGCCTCCGATCGCGACCGAGTCCGTCGAATGTGGACTTCCTACAGTTCCCGAGCGATACATGCCAGGGGGTACCGTTTTGCGGTGTCACGGATTCTGTCAAAAGAAGCACCAGGGTGACGCCGACAGGCAGTGTTCCAATCGAGCGAACCCTTCTCACGGTGTTTATTGCGGGAAGCACGTACCCAAGGCAAATGTGCAAAAATAAGGTGACGTGATGTAAAAGCGCGGCCTGTCTTTTTTATCGTCAATTTATATAACAAGAACGAAGTCATGTCTGGTAACGTGAAAAAGTCGAACGGACATAAAAATAACGGAACATCCAAATCCAATGCACAATACGGCCAAAACGTCGTCAAAATAGCCAGAGATATATACGGCCTAACACCTCGAAAATGCTGCGTCGAGAAAGCTCGAGTTTGCTCGACCACCCAAGGCAGTCCGACCGGCTACTGTGAAGCGTACGACGCCTCGAGTACGATCTCTGATTGTGGCGACAGTTTTTACCCCCGGCACGCGAACGGTGATTACGTGAAAAACTGTAAACCCAACACACAAAACCGAAAGGATGAGAAAAACAACGCAGCGGTAAGTGGCGGAGGTCGTGCCGATGCAAGAAAACAAAAGTCCGATAAACCCGTTACAAAGTCGAAGCCGAAGCCGAAGTCGAAACAAAAATTATAGAGTAAGAGGATGAATCACACCAACAATATGGCGAGTTCTCTGTATTTTTCGTCGAAGTCTCTCGTCGGGTTCGGATCCACTTCCAGTTCCGTTATTTTTTGTCGTTCCATGCGGACGTCCCAGTGAGTCTTGATGGCTGGAGTGACGTGCTCGTACAAGCAAACGTCGGCTTCGAAGTTCAGGGCATGTGTCTGTCGCTTATAAGCCCACCACAACACGTCCCAATTCCGCGCCGCGTCCTCCGGCGTTGTGTAAACGCCGATGTGGTATACGCATCCGTTGTGACACATATCGGCGCTCCATTTACACCCTCCTTTCGCATCCGTTGCGGAAGAAGACGACGAGTCGGAAGCGTTGTCGATGCGCTGCACTCCACGGAATGACAGACTCTGTGACATGTTCTCTCGGTTGCTTGAAAAAGTGGTGTCCCCTACTGTTCAGATCAATAAACGACACATACCTTTCAAACTTTTTTTTCACGAGCATTTTTTACACGCCATTAGCGAGCATCTTCTTTTCTCTTTTCTTATCTCTTTATCGTCCGTCTGAAAGTATTTATCTGCTTACGGTATTATATATTATACTACATCGCCTCCACGCAATGGAAAATGACAACGCCGTCTCCGGCGACAATAGCAACAACTCGAAAGTGACGGTCGTCCCTGTGGACACGGCTCTCAACAACATGTACTTGTGGGCATTGTTCGGGACGGTCATCGTGGGCATGGACTGTTCTTTCAAACGTTTCACGAACAGCCACCCCGCCATAAAACACGCGCTCCTCGTTTTGATCGTGTTCTTCTTGTTCACCGCCGGAGATGCCTCGAACCGAGCTTCCCTTCTCACGACCTGGATGCAGGCGTTACTGGTGTACATTCTGTTCATAGGGAGTACGCGATCCGCCTGGCCGTTTGTGGCAGTGACCATCCTACTGCTCGCCACGTCGCAATCCATCAAACAGCATTACAAATACGATATGAACACGTCGGCCTCCTCCGTGGCGAACGAGACGATCGACGACGAAGCCGAAGCCAAAGCCAAAGCCAAGACTAGAGACCGAGCGTTACGAGCCGCTGATTATATCACGTATGCTACCATTGGGGTGATCGTGGTCGGAACGATTCATGCGGGCGTGACGTTCGGTTACGAAGAGGGTTATTCTAAATCGAAAAGTAACTTCTCTTGGACAGCTGCAATGATGGCGGGCATCACTAGAACGAGGACCTGTCAGTAAGCGGAGTGATTGTAAATGGGGGTCCGATACAAGAAATATATGAGCATTCGTATAAATCGATGTCGCTCTCATTCTCTCGATTATCGCGTGGCCTGTCGGGTGGCGTGTCCCGTGCATTCGGGTGGCCTCTCGAACGTATACACATACGTGTACCGCCTCCACGTCGATCCGGACCTGTATCCACGGCCACACGACTACCCACACCACCGTACGAGGCGCTCATCACGTCTGGAGTCGCTTCGAAACTGGCCTACTCCACGCCTAAACATTTTAACCTCGGGAGACTGATCCGCGAAGACGGTGCGAACGGCTGCGTAATAGACGTCGCTCGTCTCAAAGCTCGGGACGTCCAAGATACCTTACCCAACGGCGTCGAGGACGTCACCTTTTACGACGCGACGTCTCCGGAGTTCCAACAGTCCGAGCCGCAACGAAGACAACACACGCAGGCGTTCATGTGGGTGCGGAATGGAAAGGCGTTCGTCGCGTTCAGGGGCACGTCTTCTGCCGGGGACGTCATGGCCAACCTGAACCTCCGCCTTACTGACTTGATTGTGAGCGAAACGGAAATGGTGTTTGAAGGCCCCGTGCCTCGTGTACACGGAGGTTTTCAATTACAGCTTCGTGCGGTGTGCGCTTCGATATTCGCCGACCTACGTGATCAATCCGCTGATTTTGATACCGTAGTGTTTACGGGTCATAGCTTGGGTGGCGCTCTCGCCACTCTCGCGGTCGTGTTATATCGCCACCACGATCGGGACAGGACGAAAGATGTGTGGTGCCACACCTTCGGGAGTCCGCGCGTCGGAGACGTCGCTTTCTCTCGCTATTTCAGAGGGATGGTGGCGGTCCACAATACCTGGAGGGTGGTACATGACGAAGACCCGGTTCCCCGTGTACCCATTTCTTCGGCGTACGAACACGTGCCTAGTTCGGTGCTCCATCTCAGGAAACACGAAGCGCGATGCACGGGCTACGAAGAGGGTGCGTCGGTGGAGGTCGACGACATCGAACGATTTTCCGAAAACCTGGCCTCGACTTTGCAGCTACGTGGATTCCAGAGGTATAGATGGGTCAACCGCATCCTCCAGATACTGTTCAGTTGCCGTTGGTACGACCCCATAGCTCCGCACGACATGTCAAATTACGTCGCCAGACTCCAGAGACTCTTTCGAAATGAAGTGTGACCACCACCACCACTCGCGCGTGATGTGTCTTGTTACAAGACTCTTGTTCGATTCGGAAGGGGGTCGTCACGTGAGAAGTCCATGCACACGGTACGTACCACAAACACAAAGAAAATTTGACAGTCGTTTTTTCAGGTGAAGAAAGGAAGGACTGAATGAATGAATGAATGAGCTCTTCTAACAGTGAGACAATATACGCGCTCGCCACTGCCGTGCTGTACCCAGAGGCAGTGAGGGAGGTGGTGCAGGTATCAGCGAACGTGAACGTGCAGTACCTCAAAGCTGTCCACTTCCAGGCCACCGGACGGCTCAAGAAGAGCATGGAGTGCAAGGCCAACGTCCGACGAACTCTGGAGCGATTTCATCAGGTGCTGAGAGCTGGAGGGGACAGTGAGGGGACCGTGAGCGAGATGTGCCTGCAGCTGGCAGCGTTCAACAAAGGCTACGGCATATGGGCGCATCGCCCAGACCTCCACCTCGTGTGCGGCTCACTGGGTCTGGGAAAGCCCGGGGAGGGACCGCCTTGGTTCGAGTTCGGAGGACACGATAAGGTGTTCATGGAGGAGGGAGACAAGGAGGGGTCTTCGTTCTGCATGTGGAGCCGAGACGAGCATGATCTCGCGAAGATGGGGACGATCGATTTTCACGTTTGGTTGGAAGACGGGCAAGGGTGCGTTTATGACGTTCTCCCAGTCTTAGACCTGGTCCTAGTAGGGCGCTTCCGTGGCCGAACCGTGACAATTCAACCTGAGCTTGTGAGGCTGCCTTCCTCGTGCCTCCCACACACGAAAGGCGGCTCTGATAACGATATGCTGGTCGTTCTGAATGGCGTGTGCAAGGACGCCCTGCAGTCTGAGTACGGCCTTCGGTACGTGCCCGCCAGCGATGCCATCCAATTAGAGCTGTTCAACGTGTGCAAAACAATGTTCCAGATCGACCGCCACGGCCACAACGTGCACTTGAACGATGTTCTCTCTTACAGTCGATTCCGATAAGGAGTTGGACACCTGAGGGTGACGTACCGAATCGTCTTGCTTGTCCCATCACAGATGTCACTTCGTCCACTTATACAAAGACGAGTCTATTCCTTACACCGTTTCGGTGAAATATATGGAACCGGCCAAACCCACCGTATAAGGATATTGTTCACAGTAGTGAAACAACGTCAAAGAGATGCAACCACCACAGTCGTCGTCTTCGCTCGATGTTGTATTTTCGTTCGACAACACGGCTTCTATGAATCAGTGCATCCGGGAGGTGCGACGCCGCGTCAAACAGATCGTTCACGACCTATTCTCGTCCATCCCCGGCGTTCGTATCGGAATCATCGCGCACGGGGATTATGGTTCTCCCGCGTACACCATCCGCTCTTGTGACCTGACCGCCGACATGGGGGCGCTCGTGGATTTCGTCACCCACCAAGCGATCGACGCCCCGAATCAGTCCGACGACGAATGCTACGAGCTGGTGCTGCGTGACTGCCAGCTCATGTCCTGGCGAGCGGACAGCGTGCGACGACTAGTGCTCATCGGAGACTGTTGCCCGCACGAAGTAGGCGACCGGGAAAACGTTCTGAACATAGACTGGCGGGAAGAGCTGGTACGTCTGCGCGCCATGGATGTAGTCGTGTACGCGGTGCACTGTCTCGAATGGAGTCCGCGCGAACGTTACGCTATGTTTTACGCGGCCGTCGCACGCGAGACGGGAGGTCTGTACCTCAAGCTCAACAGTTTCGCTTCGGTTCCGACGTTGCTCCAGGGCGTCTGTCACCTCCACGGCGGAAACCCTGGAGGACTCGAACGATTCGAACAGTCCCTCGAAACGGATGGTGGCGGGAGGACGCGAGAAGTCACCAGACTGTTCGACACATTGCTCGGACGCGCCCCGACGCCTCTCACTCCCTCCGCGCTGCAACTCGCTCCCGAAGGGAAATATCAGATGTTGCCGGTCGATGCCGACGAAGACGGGACGCCTATACGTGATTTCGTGCAGCACCACAACTTACCGTTCTTGAACGGATCCGGCTACTATAAGCTCGCGCGCCGAGAACGCATTTCGAATAGCAAATGCATCCTGCTCCGCCACCGCGTTCTGGGAGACGTCTACGAGGGAGACTCGGCGCGAGCGTACGCCACGCAGCACGTCGGAGGAGAAGACCTTTCTGCGTTGAACGCGGACTCCATACCCGAGTTTGATGTTTTCGTGCAGTCCAAATCGGTCAGCCGCAAGCTCAAGGGGGGCACTCTGTTCATATACTCAGTAGACAGAGTGTAGTATATAAATGAAGGTCCGGTTGTGAAGGATTAT
>Ga0307970_1000959_pt1 | contig 16282 bp, 10 predicted proteins | sample OrgLakmetagen712_FD_202093 | JGI IMG/M metagenome (GOLD analysis project Ga0307970, IMG submission 202093) | Saline water microbial communities from Organic Lake, Antarctica - #712 | ecosystem: Environmental > Aquatic > Non-marine Saline and Alkaline > Saline | place: Antarctica: Organic Lake... | reverse complement strand
CTAACCTACAAGCATTCAGTATGTTTACGGCCCTTTTCACGGCCCCACGGTAGCAGATCGCGAATGTCTTCAAAGGTTTTTAAACCCAGGTTTTTACACCGTCTGTCATTTCGACTGTCCAGCAGTTGGGTGATCATCGCCTTGCTGGTGAGCCTGGTTAGCTCGGTCTACCAGGTTTATACCGATTTTAAAGTTGAAAGCAATTCGCTGGATGAATCCATCGCCCGCGTCATGGATGCTTCTCGCTTTGCCGCTTCCCGCGCAGTACATACCTTGGACTACAACCTGGCCGATGAAGTCACCAACGGTATGTTTGTCTACGACTATGTCACCTATGTTTCCATCATCGATGAGCTGGGTTCACCCCTGGCAGAGCGGTCGGCGGATGCGTCTGCACGAAGCTCGCCATGGTACGAGCTGTTTATCTCCAACCCCATTCGAACGCTGAACACCCGACTGGAGACCAACGCACTGGGCAGTGATGTCTATGGCACCCTGCACATGGAGCTGGATACCGTTCTGGCCTACCAAAGCTTCGCCGACCGATCAATCTCGACTTTCCTGCTCGGGGTTGCTAAAAATTTCATTCTCATCCTACTGTTTTTAACCGTGTTCTATCGCCTGGTTACCAAGCCAATCAATCAGATGTCGACGTCGCTTGATGCCATTCATGCAGCGAATCCGGAAGGCGAGCGCCTGAGTCCGCCAACGGGCCATGAACGGGATGAACTCGGCCAACTGACCGCCCAAATCAATAACTACTTGAACAACGCCGAACAACTAACCAACGAAAAAACCCGGGCGCGCCAGGAAGTAGAAGAGTCGTACAACAACATGCGACGGCTGATCGACAACTTGCCACACCTGGTTTACGTCAAAAATGGCGCGGGTGAACTGGTGCTGGTTAATCAGGCTTATGCTCGGGCCTTTCATTTTGAAGTCGGCGATTTAACCGGTCAGAACCAAAGCTTGGTACTCGATGAATATGACGAAAAAACACGCCAACTGATCATCGAAGCCGATGAACAAGTATTGAGAGATCAACAAAGTCTGTTCGTTCCGGAGCTCGACTGGATGAACAGCAATGGGACCGTGACCGCACTTGAACTGCGCATCCTGCCCATCGAGTTTCGGGGTGAACACGCTATTTTGTCGGTCGGCGTCGATATTACCGAACGCAAGCGAAATCAGTCGCGCATGCAGCACATGGCTTATCACGATCCGCTCACCGACCTACCCAACCGGCATTTGTTTCTCGATCGTCTGGGACAGTCACTGCGCCGTGCAGAGCGGTCAGGCCAATACGGTGCACTGGTGTTTATCGATTTGGACAACTTCAAGAACATCAACGACTCTATGGGTCACAGTGCCGGGGATTCATTATTGCGAGAAGCCGCTGCCCGACTGATGGACGCCGTGCGCAGTGAAGATACGGTATCGCGTCTGGGCGGCGATGAATTCGTTGTCTGCATGGCCGACCTGGGCAGCGACCACAGCGAAGTAGGGATTCTGGCCTATCAGCGCGCCGAGCGACTGCGAAAATCCCTCGGTGAGCCTTTTTTTATCGGTGGTCAGCAACTGGTCGTCACCGCCAGCCTGGGCATCGCCCTGTATCCTGACGGTTCAACCTCTGCTTCAGACCTGTTGCGCAATGCCGACACCGCCATGTACCAGGCCAAAGCGCACGGTAAAGACAACGCCATCCAGTTCGAACAAGCCATGGAAGAAGCGACATCATTCCGCCTTAGCATGGAGAAAGACTTGCGACTGGCGGTAGAGAGAAGTGAATTTTACCTCACCTACCAGCCACAGGTAAATGTCAGTGACAACCGCATTATCGGTGCCGAAGCGCTGATGCGCTGGCAGCACCCGACACGCGGCACGGTGTCACCGGTAGAGTTCATACCCATTCTGGAAAGCATGGGTATGATCGTCAAGGTCGGAGAATGGGCACTGGAAGAAGCCTGCGCCACGGTGCGCGGCTGGATAGACGACGGCCTGTGGACAGCAGATCAGGTAATGGGCATTAACATCAGCCCCCAACAATTCTCCCAGCCAGCATTTTTTGAACAGGTTAAACAGGCCATCAATCAACATAACATTCCGGCTAGCTGCATCGACCTTGAAATTACCGAAGGCATGGTGATCAATGAAGTTGAAGAAACCATTATCCGGATGAACGAGATTCGCAGTTATGGAGTCTCGTTCTCCATTGACGATTTTGGCACCGGCTATTCCAGCCTGAGCTACTTGAAACGTTTGCCACTGGACGTGCTAAAGGTTGATCAGTCCTTCGTGCGCGACCTGAGCACCGACACCAACGATGCCGCCATTGTTGAGACCATCCTTGCCATGGCACGCCACCTAAACCTGAAAACCATTGCCGAAGGTGTCGAGACACCTGAGCAACTGGCGTTTCTGGAGTCTGTTGGCTGTGCCAGATATCAGGGTTATCTGTTCTCGCCGCCGGTGACCGCTGAAGACTTTAGAATCTTGCTGCAAAGGGACCACAACCCCGCGACCGCAAGCGTTTCATGAGTGACCCAATCAACGCTTGTTGTTATCGGCAAGCCCCTGCAAGCAAAGCTGCGAGCGTTCAACTGACAAACCGACTTCCGTCAATGAGACCCTATTGTTTTGACCTACTCCGTTAAAGAAATGTTCTATACCCTCCAGGGCGAAGGCGCACACACCGGACGCCCGGCCGTATTTTGTCGCTTTACCGGCTGTAACCTTTGGAGCGGCCGCGAGGCCGATCGTGCCACCAGTATCTGTACCTTCTGTGATACTGACTTCATTGGCACCGATGGTGTGGGTGGCGGTAAATTTGCGACCGCGACCGAGCTTGCCGAAGCCATCGCTGCATGCTGGCCTCGCCAGTCTGATCCGGCCATTGACTCAGGCAGACGCTACGTCGTCTTTACCGGCGGCGAGCCGGCACTGCAGCTGACCGAAGCGCTGATCGAGGCCTTGCACCAGCGAGATTTCGAATGTGCTGTAGAGTCAAATGGCACCCGCCCACTGCCGGAGAACCTCGACTGGGTATGCATCAGTCCCAAAGGTCGCAGCGAGGTGATCATCGACCACTGCAACGAGTTAAAACTGGTCTACCCCCAGCCCGACGCACCACCGGAACGTTTCGCGCACATTTCAGCCGATCTGCGCTACCTCAGCCCAATGAACCCGTTCGCAGCCGACACACTCTACCCCGCCCAGGAATCCAGCACCCAGGCCGCCATAGCCTATTGCATGGATCACCCGCAATGGCGTCTAACGCTGCAGTCCCATAAAATAATTAATATCGCCTGAGAGCCTCCTACCAACCCCCCCCCCCGTAGGAGGGCACCCCGTGCGCGACCCATAGCAAACCAACCAGCGAATAAAACCATTGCCAAAAAGGCCAGTATCACCGGCCCATTATTCTACCGGTCGCCCAGAGGGCTGGCCTCCTACACAACCCCAACCCCCCGTAGGAGGGCACTCCGTGCGCGACCCATAGCATCCCGGCCAGCGAATAAAACCATTGCCAGAGAGGTAAGTATCACCGGCTCATTATTCTACCGGTCGCCCAGAGGGCTGGCCTCCTACACAACCCCTGCCTCCCGTAGGAGGGCACCCCGTGCGCGACCGATAGTATCCAGGCTGGTGAACAAAACTATTGCCAAAAATCGATGATCACCGGCCCATTATCCTACCAGTCGCCCAGAGGGCTGGCCTCCTACAAACCCCTGCCTCCCGTAGGAGGGCACCCCGTGCGCGACCGATAGTATCCAGGCCAGTGAATAAAACCATTGCCAGAGAGGTAAGTGTCACCGGCTCATTATTCTACCAGTCGCCCAGAGGGCTGGCCTCCTACAAACCCCTGCCCCCGTGGATGGTTCGCTACCGGGGTTCAACCACGACTCTTTATATCCTCAACTAGTTTCAGGCACACTTACTGATCTTGGGCGTCGCTGCACAATGACCCAGGCCTTTAGCCCGTTGCGTACTGGAGGTAATGTCCCCGGCATGCAGGTATCTGAAGAAAGTCTCAGCGCAGGGGCCTGGCTGCAAGCAGGTACCCAAGTGCGTTGATTTCTTTTTGAACCAACTTTACCTGCACCTCGTATCAACGTCAGTCTAACTATTGTCAAGAGTTTACAATGACACACCTGGTTTGGTTTCGAAACGATTTGCGCGTCAGCGATCATGCTGCCCTGACGCACGCCTGTCAAAAACCCGGGCAGACTGTACGCGCCATATTTCTGTGGACCCCGGACCAGTGGCACCAGCATGACTACGGACTGGCACGCCAGTTCAGTATTCGCTCAGCGCTCCAGACCCTGGCCTGGGACCTCGCCAGCCTTGGCATTCCACTGACCATCGAGCACGCAGATACCTGGCTGGCAGGGGTCGATCAATTAATCGGGTTTGCGCGCAAACATGATATAACCAGCCTGGCCTTCCACCGCGAGTTTGGTTGGGATGAAGTGCAGCGTGACCAATACGCAATCGATCAGGCCAGAGCGGCCAGCATTAAATGCTGGATTGCAGAAGACAGAGTCGGATTCGATCCGGCTTCCCTGCTAACCGGCAAGAACGAGATGTACCGTGTATTTACACCTTTCAAGAAACGCTGGCTGAGCCAGCATGCGCAGACCCCCCTGGAACAGCCATTGCCGGTCCCAGGCGCCGTCGCACCTGCACTGGCTGAGATTCCCGATATTCCCGTTGTAAGCTGGCAGGGCGCTGCCGAGTTACCGTTAAACGAGCACGATGCACACCAGCAACTCAATCGTTTCAGGGAGACTATGCCAGATTATAAAGAACAGAGGGATCTGCCTGCGACCGAGGGCACCTCGCGCTTGTCCGCCGCACTCGCCAGCGGCGCGATCAGCCTGCGCCAATGCATGCACAGCGCGTTCTCGCACCCAAAACGGGACAGCGCCGGTGTGCAAACCTGGCTGTCCGAACTGATCTGGCGTGAGTTTTATCACTATTTACTGTATTGGCGACCTGACATTGCCCGTCATAAACCGTTCTATCCACGCTGGGATGCCTTCCCCTGGCATCGTGATGATGAAGCTCTGGTGGGCTGGCAGCAGGGTCAAACCGGCGTTCCCATTGTTGATGCTGGCATGCGTCAGCTTGCCAGCACCGGTTGGATGCACAACCGCGTACGGATGATTGTCGCCATGTACCTGGTCAAACTGCTAAAGATTGACTGGCGCGAAGGTGAACGCTGGTTTGCCCAAAACCTGCTCGATATCGATTTGGCCAGCAACAATGGTGGCTGGCAATGGTGCGCATCCACAGGCGTGGATGCAGCACCCTATTTCCGAATATTCAACCCGCACACCCAGTCAGAGCGCTTTGACCTGCAGGGGCATTACATCAGACGCTGGGTGCCGGAACTGGCAAGTCTGTCTGAACCGACAATTCATGCGCCGACACCCCAGGTGGCGCGCCACCTGGGTTATACACTGCCACTGATCGATTACAAAACAGCCCGCGCAGAAACCCTGGCGCTGTTCAAAACGCTGTAGCAAAAACTCAAAGCCAACTCATCAACTTATAGAGGCATTATCTCATGTCGATTATCGACCACATGCAACGTATCTATAACCAATTGAACCGGGATACCATCAAAGATGGCTTACTGGCAGAGTTATATGACAACGACATTGTCCTTATCGATCCGTTGCATCGCATTGAAGGGCTCGATCATTTGCAACGCTACTTCGAAGGGATGTACAGCAATGTCACTGAAATCTCCTTTGAATATCTGACGCAATGGGAACAGGGAAACGAAGCCATGCTGCGCTGGGAAATGACCTTCCGCCACCCAAAACTAAAAGGCGGTGCAGCGATCGTTGTGCCCGGCGTTACCTATCTGACCTTCAATGAAAAAGAAAAAATAACCCGACACCAGGATTATTTCGACAGCAACCGGATGATCTTTGATCACGTACCTGTTCTGGGCTCGCTGCTCGGTTGGCTGAAGAGTCGACTAGACTGATCAGGAATCACCAGCCAATACGGTTGCTGAGCGGGCAAAACGTCCGACCAAAACAACAAGCCAGCCGGGCCTGTAGCGGCCGGGTTGCAGAATTAACACCGTTAAGGACCATGAATGACTCAACGTATTGCCATTATCGGCACCGGCATCGCAGGCCTGACCACAGCTCGCATGTTGCACCCTCATCACGACATCCAGGTGTTTGAGCAAAACGATTACATCGGTGGCCACACCAACACCAGAGACGTCACCATTGACGGTCGTACCTGGGGCGTTAACACCGGTTTCATTGTTTACAACGATTGGGTCTATCACAATTTCAACAAATTGATGGCACGACTGGCAGTAGAGCGCGAAGCAACCGAAATGAGTTTCAGTGTTCGCGACGATGCCACCGGCCTCGAATACAACGGGCATAACCTGGACACCCTTTTTGCTCAGCGCCGCAACCTGTTCAGGCCGCGCTTTATCGGTATGATCCGGGACATACTGCGCTTCAACAAAGAAAGCCTCGACGACCTTGAGGCCGGAAACCTGACTCCAGATCTGACGCTGGGTGACTATTTCAAGCACAAAGGCTTTAGCAAAACCTTTATACGCAAATACATCGTACCGATGGGCGCCGCTATCTGGTCGTCTGGTGAAACCGAGATGGAAGCCTTTCCAGCCTTGTTTTTCGTACGTTTCTTTAAAAACCACGGGCTGTTATCGGTCAAGCATCGCCCGCAGTGGTATGTCATCAAAGGCGGCTCGCGCAGTTATATTGAGCCAATGATAGAGCCATTCAAAGACAGAGTTCATGTCAACAAGGGTGTCTCGTCTGTCCAGCGCAACCAAAAGGGTGTTACCCTGATCTTCAACGATGGCCAGAGCGACCGTTTCGACCAGGTGGTGTTCGCCTGCCACAGCGATCAGGCTCTGGCCATGCTCGATGCACCATCGGCCGATGAGCTATTGATCCTGGGAGCCCTGCCCTACAGTATGAACGATGTCGTTTTGCATACCGATGAGCGTTTACTGCCCAGTCGCAGAAAAGCCTGGGCTGCCTGGAACTATCATATCCCGGGCAATGCTGACGAAGCGGTAGGCCTGACTTATAACATGAACATCCTGCAAAACTTTAACAACGCCCCGGTTACCTTCTGTGTCACACTGAACAGAACTCAAGACATTGATCCGACTAAAATCATCGATAGGTTCAGTTATGCACATCCGGTCTTTACCAAAGCGGGTATTGATGCTCAGGACAATTATCACAGCATCGGTAACCGCAACCGTTCGCATTTTTGCGGTGCGTACTGGTACAACGGTTTCCATGAAGATGGCGTCAACAGCGCCCTTCGTGTTGTGAAAGATTTCGGAGTGGATCCATGGCACTGAACAGTCGCCTCTACGAAGGCTGGGTTCGCCACCGTCGCTATTCGCCGACAGAGCATCGATTCACCTATCCTCTGTTTATGCTGTATCTCGACCTGGATGAGATTGACAGAGTATTTGCCACCTCGCCTTTCTGGTCTACCGAACGTTTTAACTGGGCCAGTTTTCGTCGCGCCGATTATTTCGACCCCACAATCGGGGATCTGAAACAGGCGGTTATTAGTAACGTCTGTGAACACAGCGACCTGACTGCTGAACAGATCCACTCCGTGCGTTTGCTCACCCATGTCCGTTATCTTGGCTATGTGTTTAACCCTGTGTCGGTGTATTACCTGTTTGACCGCAATGACGATCTGTTAGCAATCATGCCGGAAATCACCAATACGCCCTGGAAGGAACGCCATGCCTACGTGTTGATGGCCCAGAAGCAGCAGGCCGAACCGAGCCCAAACCACATTCGTCACGAACCCCACCGCAGCCACCGACACTATCGCGAATATCGGCTGGGCAAGGCGTTTCATGTCTCACCCTTCCTGCCGATGGACATGGAATACCGCTGGGTTTTTGGTTTGCCCGAGCCAACGCTGCGCATTCATCTGGAAAACCATAAAGACCAGCAGCAAGTATTCGACGCCACTCTGGTGATGAAAGCGGCACCGATTACCGCTGCCACCATGCGGCGTGCGCTCATCCGTTTTCCAGCGATGACCGTAAAAGTGGCAACGGGCATCCATTGGCAAGCATTCAGATTGTGGCTGAAGAAGGTTCCCTTCCTTCCACACCCGAATAAAGAAAAAAAGGAAAAAACGGCATGACAACGGCCTCTTCGACGCGTTATGACGGAACGCAGGGCCCTTTAGCCCAGCGACTGCTATTCAAAGCTCTGCAACGCTTTCATACCGGATCACTGACACTGCATGACCACAGTGGTACCTATGTTTTTGGCAATCCTGATCAGGATGGTCCTCACGCCAGTGTGCAAATCAACAACACCCGTGTTTATCGTGAAATGTTGACCGGTGGCGCATTGGCAGCAGCAGAATGCTACGTTGCCGGGTTCTGGGACACAGCAGATCTGGCCACGGTCGTGCGGGTTTTCGCCGTCAATCTGGATACAACGTCAAAACTGAACAAAACCCTGGGTCGAATCACCAAGCCGGTCCTGCGGCTGGCACACTGGTTCAACCGCAACGACAAGGCGGGCTCGCGCAAAAACATTCGCGCCCACTACGATCTGGGCAACGACCTGTTTGAAACCTTTCTGGATGACAGCATGATGTACTCCAGTGCCATATACCCCAGTGCAGAATCCACACTGGAAGAGGCGCAGCATCACCGCCTAAACCGTATCTGCCAAAAGCTGGAACTGAAACCGCAGGATCACCTGCTGGAAATTGGTACTGGCTGGGGTGGCCTGGCCATTCATGCAGCGCGAAACTATGGCTGCAAGGTAACCACAACCACCATTTCCGATGAACAGCACGAATACACTCGCCAGCGTATCGACAAAGAGGGTCTGAGTGACCGCATTACTCTGCTTAAACAGGATTATCGCGACCTCAGTGGCCAGTACGACAAGCTGGTGTCGATAGAAATGATTGAAGCGGTTGGCCACGACTACCTGCCAAGCTATTTCAAAGTACTGTCCGAACGCTTGACCGATGATGGCGCAGCCCTCATACAGTGCATCACCATGCCAGACCAGCGTTATAAGGAATATCGTTCGTCGGTCGATTTTATCCGCAAGTACATCTTCCCTGGTGGTCATCTGCCCTCTTTGTCAATTCTAATGGACAACATGAAGCGGCACACCGACATGCAAATGGTGCACCTGGAGGACATGACTGAGCATTACGCCCACACACTGAAAGACTGGCATCAACGCTTTGTTGCAGCAAGAGATCAGATCACGAAACTTGGCTATGACGACACCTTCTACCGGCTGTGGCGCTACTACTTCGCCTACTGTGAAGGCGGTTTCCGCGAACGCGCCATCAGTACGCATCAGGTGATGTTCGCCAAAGAAAAAAATCGCCAGAACTGGATTGATCCTGCACGATGAACGCTAACGCCCGAAAAGCTATACTAAATTATGCAGGGTTTCAGATTGGTTGGTTTCTCCTGGTCCTTACGCAGTCGGGGTGGGCGATACTCTGGGCGCTGGCATTTGTGGCGATGCATGCGGTGGTATTCGGCAACAAACGCGAATGGCAAACCGTGATACCGATCATGATGTTCGGACTGCTGGTCGATCTGATCTGGCATCTGAGCCCGGCTGTCCAGTTTATCGGAACCGGCCAGCCAGTGCCGCTATGGCTGGTTGGGCTCTGGCTTACGTTTCCACTGACGCTCAACCACTCTCTGGCCTGGCTGAAAGGCAGGCTGTCCTTGCAAATAGCACTGGGTGTGTTCGGTGGTGGCGGCAGTTATGTCGCCGGTACTCAGTTTGGTGCTGCCGAGATGGAGCCCTGGGCACTCGTGGCAGTGCCTCTGGCCTGGGGTATCTGGTTGCCGCTGTTTTATTGGTGGATTGATCGTTCTCAGCACCCGATGCCAACACCAATGGCTGCGCCTTAACCAGACTCACAAGCCAAAGAGACACCACTGCACCCAGGATGACGATGTTAAATAACCGCTCGATTGATCGCCCCGCTGGATCTAACAGCCATACAGCAGCCTTCCCGACTGCACTGATGCTGGCATCTTGCCTGCTAGCCACGGTGGCCGCAGAGTCCGTGACCAGTTCGTTCAGCGGTGAGGCATTCGACCTGGATACCGGCGAGTTGCTGTATGTTGAACAACACAGCCTGATCGAAACGGACGGGGTTCCGGAACAAACAACCGTTCGCTATGTAACGCCCGCGGGCGATCAGCTTGCCCTGAAAGAAATGACCTATTGGGAACCGGCCAGGCCAGCCTATCGGTTGACTGTTGTCGATCCGCAGAGAACTGAAGTTGTATCACCGGATGACAACGGAGTGGCGGTGACATCAGTGAAATCCGGAACGGTCGCATGGCCGACCAATGCAACCGGAGTCATCGACGGCGGTTTTCACTACTTCATCCTCGAACACTTCGACACACTGCTCGCTGGAAACACTGTTGAGTTCGAGTTTCTGGCACCGACCCGAACCACCTGGACGCCGTTGAGAGTCCGCCCAGTCGAACAGGTGGACGGCCGACTGATGCTTGAACTGAATTTGCAGAGCCGGTTGCTAAGCTGGGTGATCAGCGACATCGAGCTGACCTACTCAATAGATGACCATCGCCTGCTTCAATACAGCGGCCTGACTAACCTGCCCAAACCCGGCGGTGGAAATTACAAGGCACGCATCGAATACAGCTATCCCCAAACGGTCAGCAGTGAGGTCAGCAAATGAAACAACGCGCTCCGACGTTATCGCTTGCTGTTGTTTTTTTGATCATCGGCGTGGCGCTATCCGGCGCCTTGTTGCTATGGATGCTGCTGTACGATCCCTGGCCGTTGTTTTCAGAACAGGGGCAATGGCTAACCAGTCAGGTCTGGGGTCAGATTTCGCTGTTTGACCTGTACAGTGGTTTTTTCATGGCACTGGCACTGGCCTGGCTCTTCGAACCCAGGCTTTGGGTTCGGTTGCTGTTGCTAGTTTGCCTGCCCACTCTGGGTAATCCAGTGTTGGCGATCTGGCTCATAATGCGCTGGAAACACTTAAAACGGATGGCGTCGCCCCACGATTTTGACTAACCTACAAGCATTCAGTATGTTTACGGCCCTTTTCACGGCCCCACGGTAGCAGATCGCGAATGTCTTCAAAGGTTTTTAAACCCAGGTTTTTACACCGTCTGTCATTTCGACTGTCCAGCAGTTGGGTGATCATCGCCTTGCTGGTGAGCCTGGTTAGCTCGGTCTACCAGGTTTATACCGATTTTAAAGTTGAAAGCAATTCGCTGGATGAATCCATCGCCCGCGTCATGGATGCTTCTCGCTTTGCCGCTTCCCGCGCAGTACATACCTTGGACTACAACCTGGCCGATGAAGTCACCAACGGTATGTTTGTCTACGACTATGTCACCTATGTTTCCATCATCGATGAGCTGGGTTCACCCCTGGCAGAGCGGTCGGCGGATGCGTCTGCACGAAGCTCGCCATGGTACGAGCTGTTTATCTCCAACCCCATTCGAACGCTGAACACCCGACTGGAGACCAACGCACTGGGCAGTGATGTCTATGGCACCCTGCACATGGAGCTGGATACCGTTCTGGCCTACCAAAGCTTCGCCGACCGATCAATCTCGACTTTCCTGCTCGGGGTTGCTAAAAATTTCATTCTCATCCTACTGTTTTTAACCGTGTTCTATCGCCTGGTTACCAAGCCAATCAATCAGATGTCGACGTCGCTTGATGCCATTCATGCAGCGAATCCGGAAGGCGAGCGCCTGAGTCCGCCAACGGGCCATGAACGGGATGAACTCGGCCAACTGACCGCCCAAATCAATAACTACTTGAACAACGCCGAACAACTAACCAACGAAAAAACCCGGGCGCGCCAGGAAGTAGAAGAGTCGTACAACAACATGCGACGGCTGATCGACAACTTGCCACACCTGGTTTACGTCAAAAATGGCGCGGGTGAACTGGTGCTGGTTAATCAGGCTTATGCTCGGGCCTTTCATTTTGAAGTCGGCGATTTAACCGGTCAGAACCAAAGCTTGGTACTCGATGAATATGACGAAAAAACACGCCAACTGATCATCGAAGCCGATGAACAAGTATTGAGAGATCAACAAAGTCTGTTCGTTCCGGAGCTCGACTGGATGAACAGCAATGGGACCGTGACCGCACTTGAACTGCGCATCCTGCCCATCGAGTTTCGGGGTGAACACGCTATTTTGTCGGTCGGCGTCGATATTACCGAACGCAAGCGAAATCAGTCGCGCATGCAGCACATGGCTTATCACGATCCGCTCACCGACCTACCCAACCGGCATTTGTTTCTCGATCGTCTGGGACAGTCACTGCGCCGTGCAGAGCGGTCAGGCCAATACGGTGCACTGGTGTTTATCGATTTGGACAACTTCAAGAACATCAACGACTCTATGGGTCACAGTGCCGGGGATTCATTATTGCGAGAAGCCGCTGCCCGACTGATGGACGCCGTGCGCAGTGAAGATACGGTATCGCGTCTGGGCGGCGATGAATTCGTTGTCTGCATGGCCGACCTGGGCAGCGACCACAGCGAAGTAGGGATTCTGGCCTATCAGCGCGCCGAGCGACTGCGAAAATCCCTCGGTGAGCCTTTTTTTATCGGTGGTCAGCAACTGGTCGTCACCGCCAGCCTGGGCATCGCCCTGTATCCTGACGGTTCAACCTCTGCTTCAGACCTGTTGCGCAATGCCGACACCGCCATGTACCAGGCCAAAGCGCACGGTAAAGACAACGCCATCCAGTTCGAACAAGCCATGGAAGAAGCGACATCATTCCGCCTTAGCATGGAGAAAGACTTGCGACTGGCGGTAGAGAGAAGTGAATTTTACCTCACCTACCAGCCACAGGTAAATGTCAGTGACAACCGCATTATCGGTGCCGAAGCGCTGATGCGCTGGCAGCACCCGACACGCGGCACGGTGTCACCGGTAGAGTTCATACCCATTCTGGAAAGCATGGGTATGATCGTCAAGGTCGGAGAATGGGCACTGGAAGAAGCCTGCGCCACGGTGCGCGGCTGGATAGACGACGGCCTGTGGACAGCAGATCAGGTAATGGGCATTAACATCAGCCCCCAACAATTCTCCCAGCCAGCATTTTTTGAACAGGTTAAACAGGCCATCAATCAACATAACATTCCGGCTAGCTGCATCGACCTTGAAATTACCGAAGGCATGGTGATCAATGAAGTTGAAGAAACCATTATCCGGATGAACGAGATTCGCAGTTATGGAGTCTCGTTCTCCATTGACGATTTTGGCACCGGCTATTCCAGCCTGAGCTACTTGAAACGTTTGCCACTGGACGTGCTAAAGGTTGATCAGTCCTTCGTGCGCGACCTGAGCACCGACACCAACGATGCCGCCATTGTTGAGACCATCCTTGCCATGGCACGCCACCTAAACCTGAAAACCATTGCCGAAGGTGTCGAGACACCTGAGCAACTGGCGTTTCTGGAGTCTGTTGGCTGTGCCAGATATCAGGGTTATCTGTTCTCGCCGCCGGTGACCGCTGAAGACTTTAGAATCTTGCTGCAAAGGGACCACAACCCCGCGACCGCAAGCGTTTCATGAGTGACCCAATCAACGCTTGTTGTTATCGGCAAGCCCCTGCAAGCAAAGCTGCGAGCGTTCAACTGACAAACCGACTTCCGTCAATGAGACCCTATTGTTTTGACCTACTCCGTTAAAGAAATGTTCTATACCCTCCAGGGCGAAGGCGCACACACCGGACGCCCGGCCGTATTTTGTCGCTTTACCGGCTGTAACCTTTGGAGCGGCCGCGAGGCCGATCGTGCCACCAGTATCTGTACCTTCTGTGATACTGACTTCATTGGCACCGATGGTGTGGGTGGCGGTAAATTTGCGACCGCGACCGAGCTTGCCGAAGCCATCGCTGCATGCTGGCCTCGCCAGTCTGATCCGGCCATTGACTCAGGCAGACGCTACGTCGTCTTTACCGGCGGCGAGCCGGCACTGCAGCTGACCGAAGCGCTGATCGAGGCCTTGCACCAGCGAGATTTCGAATGTGCTGTAGAGTCAAATGGCACCCGCCCACTGCCGGAGAACCTCGACTGGGTATGCATCAGTCCCAAAGGTCGCAGCGAGGTGATCATCGACCACTGCAACGAGTTAAAACTGGTCTACCCCCAGCCCGACGCACCACCGGAACGTTTCGCGCACATTTCAGCCGATCTGCGCTACCTCAGCCCAATGAACCCGTTCGCAGCCGACACACTCTACCCCGCCCAGGAATCCAGCACCCAGGCCGCCATAGCCTATTGCATGGATCACCCGCAATGGCGTCTAACGCTGCAGTCCCATAAAATAATTAATATCGCCTGAGAGCCTCCTACCAACCCCCCCCCCCGTAGGAGGGCACCCCGTGCGCGACCCATAGCAAACCAACCAGCGAATAAAACCATTGCCAAAAAGGCCAGTATCACCGGCCCATTATTCTACCGGTCGCCCAGAGGGCTGGCCTCCTACACAACCCCAACCCCCCGTAGGAGGGCACTCCGTGCGCGACCCATAGCATCCCGGCCAGCGAATAAAACCATTGCCAGAGAGGTAAGTATCACCGGCTCATTATTCTACCGGTCGCCCAGAGGGCTGGCCTCCTACACAACCCCTGCCTCCCGTAGGAGGGCACCCCGTGCGCGACCGATAGTATCCAGGCTGGTGAACAAAACTATTGCCAAAAATCGATGATCACCGGCCCATTATCCTACCAGTCGCCCAGAGGGCTGGCCTCCTACAAACCCCTGCCTCCCGTAGGAGGGCACCCCGTGCGCGACCGATAGTATCCAGGCCAGTGAATAAAACCATTGCCAGAGAGGTAAGTGTCACCGGCTCATTATTCTACCAGTCGCCCAGAGGGCTGGCCTCCTACAAACCCCTGCCCCCGTGGATGGTTCGCTACCGGGGTTCAACCACGACTCTTTATATCCTCAACTAGTTTCAGGCACACTTACTGATCTTGGGCGTCGCTGCACAATGACCCAGGCCTTTAGCCCGTTGCGTACTGGAGGTAATGTCCCCGGCATGCAGGTATCTGAAGAAAGTCTCAGCGCAGGGGCCTGGCTGCAAGCAGGTACCCAAGTGCGTTGATTTCTTTTTGAACCAACTTTACCTGCACCTCGTATCAACGTCAGTCTAACTATTGTCAAGAGTTTACAATGACACACCTGGTTTGGTTTCGAAACGATTTGCGCGTCAGCGATCATGCTGCCCTGACGCACGCCTGTCAAAAACCCGGGCAGACTGTACGCGCCATATTTCTGTGGACCCCGGACCAGTGGCACCAGCATGACTACGGACTGGCACGCCAGTTCAGTATTCGCTCAGCGCTCCAGACCCTGGCCTGGGACCTCGCCAGCCTTGGCATTCCACTGACCATCGAGCACGCAGATACCTGGCTGGCAGGGGTCGATCAATTAATCGGGTTTGCGCGCAAACATGATATAACCAGCCTGGCCTTCCACCGCGAGTTTGGTTGGGATGAAGTGCAGCGTGACCAATACGCAATCGATCAGGCCAGAGCGGCCAGCATTAAATGCTGGATTGCAGAAGACAGAGTCGGATTCGATCCGGCTTCCCTGCTAACCGGCAAGAACGAGATGTACCGTGTATTTACACCTTTCAAGAAACGCTGGCTGAGCCAGCATGCGCAGACCCCCCTGGAACAGCCATTGCCGGTCCCAGGCGCCGTCGCACCTGCACTGGCTGAGATTCCCGATATTCCCGTTGTAAGCTGGCAGGGCGCTGCCGAGTTACCGTTAAACGAGCACGATGCACACCAGCAACTCAATCGTTTCAGGGAGACTATGCCAGATTATAAAGAACAGAGGGATCTGCCTGCGACCGAGGGCACCTCGCGCTTGTCCGCCGCACTCGCCAGCGGCGCGATCAGCCTGCGCCAATGCATGCACAGCGCGTTCTCGCACCCAAAACGGGACAGCGCCGGTGTGCAAACCTGGCTGTCCGAACTGATCTGGCGTGAGTTTTATCACTATTTACTGTATTGGCGACCTGACATTGCCCGTCATAAACCGTTCTATCCACGCTGGGATGCCTTCCCCTGGCATCGTGATGATGAAGCTCTGGTGGGCTGGCAGCAGGGTCAAACCGGCGTTCCCATTGTTGATGCTGGCATGCGTCAGCTTGCTAGCACCGGTTGGATGCACAACCGCGTACGGATGATTGTCGCCATGTACCTGGTCA
>Ga0307970_1000873_pt1 | contig 17392 bp, 14 predicted proteins | sample OrgLakmetagen712_FD_202093 | JGI IMG/M metagenome (GOLD analysis project Ga0307970, IMG submission 202093) | Saline water microbial communities from Organic Lake, Antarctica - #712 | ecosystem: Environmental > Aquatic > Non-marine Saline and Alkaline > Saline | place: Antarctica: Organic Lake... | reverse complement strand
AAAAGCTTCCTAGTCTTTCAAAAGACGAAGCACTAACCCTACTCAATCGTAACGGAAACCTAATAAAACGTCCCTTCCTAATCTCTAAATTCACCACCTTCGTCGGATTCAAACCGGAGGTCTGGGAAAAATCCCTACTTTAACTCCCTCCTTCCGCTCGACATCCGCGATTCCCCGTCGAGAATCTTGCCATGCCAATTTCTGATTTCGCCAATTCGTTCATTTGTGATCTCGTCGCTTACGAACCGGGTAAACCGGTTGAAGAGACAGCGCGCGAGCTGGGACTCGACCCCGCCTCCATCGTCAAGGTCGCTTCCAACGAAAACCCCTTGGGGCCCTCGCCGCTTGCACAAAAGGCGATGCACGACGCCGTCAGCCAAGCGCACATCTATCCGGACGGCGGCGGTTACAAACTGCGCAGCGCAATCGCGCAAAAAACCGGATTCGATATTTCCAACGTCATCCTTGGCAATGGCTCTAACGAAATCATCGAACTGCTCTGCCATACCTTCCTCAATCGTGATGCCGAACTCATCGCCGCCAAGCACGCCTTCGTCGTCTATAAGCTGATGGCCACCTTGTTCGGTGCGAAATACGTCGAGGTGGATGACCCCGATTTCATCCACGATCTCGAAGGCATGGCTGCTGCGATCACCGATAATACGCGCCTCGTCTTCATCGCTAATCCCAACAATCCAACGGGAACCCAAGTCACCCAAGAAGCCATCGATACCTTCGTGGAGAAACTTCCACCCCACGTGATCGCTGTGTTCGATGAAGCATATTTTGAATTCCTCGATACGCCTCCAGATGTTTTCAAACACATACACGCCGGTAAAAATGTCATCGTCCTGCGCACCTGCTCCAAGATCCACGGCCTCGCCGCCCTGCGCATCGGTTACGGAATCGCACCCGTGCCACTCGCGCGGCTGCTCCAAAAAGCACGCCAGCCCTTCAATACCAACGCGATCGCACAGGCCGCCGCTCTTGCCGCGCTCGACGATGAGGAGCACATCGAAAAAACACGTCAGGTCAATCGTGAGGGCCTCGCTTTCTACGAACAGGCGTTCACCCAGAGAAAACTGGAATTCGTGCCCTCGGTCGCCAACTTCATTCTGGTCAAGGTCGGCGGCGGCGACCGGGTCTTTAAGGATATGCTGCAACAGGGCGTCATCGTTCGCGCCATGTCCGGCTACAAGCTCCCGGACTGGGTGCGCATCTCCATCGGCACAGCTTCTGAAAATGAGAGGGCTCTGGAAGTCCTTGATAGCGTTTTAGCAGAAAACTAATTCGACTGCTCTAGCCCTCCATTCGTGAAATTCACGTCATTCGTGGTCAGACCGTTTTCAAAAGTTCAGACGTCCATCATCGTGGCTGGGGATTCCAGCTCCAGCATGCCCGTCCGTAGCTTTAGCGAAGGCGGGGCCGCTCTTGGAATCGGAGTAAACCAAAGCGGCGATTGGTCGCGCGCACCCAAAAAATGACTCAAAACTTGATCTGTCTGATTTATTTATTTACTATTGACCCAGATCAGCATGATGTATTACCACCCCGCTGTCATGTTTACGCGTAACCCAGCTACCAGCTACCAGCTACCAGCTACCAGCTACCAGCTACCAGCTACCGCATAACGGTCTGTAGTTGCTTTTCATTCATTTTCTTTTTCGTCGGTAGCGTCGCTTCTCATGCACAAGCACCGGTCGCCCCACCTGAAAGCGACCTCCTTCCGGAGAGTGCGCCCGCGCCGAAAACCGATTCCGAGCGTGCCAGGATTCTGCTCAACTCTGGAAAATTCGCCGATGCAGAGAAACTTCTTTCTCTCAACCTGAGGGCACAACCGACTGGCCCGGACGCCGCGCAAAATTATCTTTTGCTCGGAGAAGCATTGGTGAAACAGAACCGCACGGATGAGGCGATCCGCAACCTCTCTGGGCTGGTCTTCCGTTTCCCGAAAACGGAAGAAGCCGCGCAAGCTATCGAGCAACAAGCCCTGCTCTATCTGAAAGCCAAAAATTCGTCCGAAGCCCAAGCGTTGTATGACAGACTACTTGAGCGCTATCCCGAGAGCCCGACAACTGCCCGCGTTTGGTCCGCTGAGGCAGATGCTTTGTTCGCCAGTGAGGAATTTGGAAAGGCTTTCTCCATCTATCAAAAAATTGAAAAACTGCTTCCTCCGAAATCGATTGAGAAGCTTGAAGTCACCCGGATTCTGGCGGAGGGAGATGGAGATCCTCAAAAAATCCTACCGATTGCCGAAAAGGCATTGAACGAGAATAACACGGCGCTTGCCAAGACGCTCTATGAGCAACTTTCGAAGTCTTCCAAAATCGGGAGCTCGCTCCCGCAAATCCAAACCAAGCTCGGATGGTGCCTTTTGTTGGAAGGCGGGGAGGAAAATCAGGCCCGTGCCGAGCGCCTGTGGCGTGGCGTAATCCACAGCACCCAGCCGACTGACCGTTGGTATGCGGAATCAAGATGGCACCTGGTTCAATTGGCAGCAGGGCCAAAGCGGGATTGGAAAGAAGCGGTTTCAATCTGCGATCAAATCGTCAAAGAACAGCTCGTTGGCACCTTCCCTCACGAGCAGGCGCTTTTCTCGAAAGCATGGTTGCTCACGGTCCACGACCAGGGCAAGTCGGCCGTCGCAGCATTCGAAGATCTTGCCGCCGACTATCCTAAAAAAATGCAACAGCCACCGATCCAGCGGCATCTGGAACGCGCGGTGGCAAGTGCTGCCAAAAAGTCAGGAGGTTCCCGATGAATCTCCAAGCCTTTCCCGAAGAGCCGTCCTTTCACGCGGCAACAAAGTATCCCGCACCATGCCGCCCTCTTCCAAAGTGCAGCCGCCTGAAAGGACGGCTCTCCGGGATTGCAAGCTCCCTCATTCTCGCGTGCTCATTATCCACCACACTCGCTCTGGATATCCCCGATTGGAAAGAAACCATCCGGCAAAGCCAGATCCATCTAGCTCAAGCAGAACCAGAGAAAGCCGAAGCCGGGTTGATCGAGTTGGAACGCAGCCGCCCCGAAATACGCAAGGAACCGCTGTTCTGTTATCAGCGCTTCTTCGTCGCCCTCGAAGGTCGCGGTGACCGTGCAACAGCAAAACTCATGCTACAGCGGCTCAACTATCTTGTCGCCAACGATGCGCTGGAAGCGGATTCTGCGATCTATCGCTCCGTTACGGAGACTTGGTATCGCTCGCTGGTTTTCACCGATTCAGACCTGGTTCGTCTCGCTCACAAGAAAATGACCGAACGCCTCGCTCACAAGTAATCATGCACTATTCCCGTCATTTTCATTTATTCAGGCGTGTATCGCATTCCTTATGGTCAACGGTTCGAAATGGAGCCATATTTTCCACTTGCATGTTGATTCTTTTTCAAAACTCCGCTACTGCAAATCCGCCTCCTGATGGCGAGGTAACCATCAGTCCTTACGATCCGAGCGCATCTTGGCAGGCATCTTGGGAACTCCAGCCCGCCGAGTCGGTGAAGTTTACGGTAACGGTCGAAGAAGCAGGAAACCCCAACGGAACGCCGTTTGAGTTGGAGGGCAACCCGACGGTCGCTTACACAGAGCCGAATACCTTGTGGACGCAAACAACGAACTCCAGCCCTTACGAATTTGAGGCGCTGAACACCGGTCTCACCGTCATCCAAGATACCGTCAAGGTAAGTGTGGTTTGGAAAGAGCAGGTTACGCGATCCTCCGGTGGCGGTGGCGGAGCACCACCCGAGCCGGAAACCATTGATGGTCTCGCATCAGGCACGGTTTACTCGGAGATAGCAGTCTTTGAATGGAACTCCGACCCGAAGGTGCAGTTCGCCGACGGAGAATCCATGATAAATTTCGATGTATCAGCCACCGTTAACGGAGCTGCGTTCGATCTGGCTGGTTATACCATCACCGGGGAGCCTGCCTGGACGATCAATTCAAACCCAAATGGAAATGACATTGCCGGCACAGTCAAATCCAGCAGCCCGAGTGAAGGGCAGTTGCAAATTGTGAATGCGGGTAATGTGCAAGACACTAGCCCCGACAAAATCGGCTTCGCGGAACTCGACCTTGCCATCACAGAATTCGGAAGTGGGGATGATCTGGCAGAGGACCGCCTGCCCGCTGGCAACAATGCACCTCCACCCCACGAAATGGATCCGGGCGGTATTGTTATCGCGCCCTTCGAAGGCAATGAATCCACCTTCCCCAGAACCAAACTCATACTCACCGGCAACAACAACAACCCCGGTGAAAACGGCAAATACATCATCTCAAAAGAAAACCTTTCCAAGGTGGAAATCTATGATGCTCCGGAGGATGGGCAGAAGATCGTTTTACCGAAGGAATGGGACTCCAACGCCTTCGGCAACGGTAAAACTCTCTACATCGCTTCAAAGGGGTTCGGAGCAACAGACGAGCCCGAAGAAGGAACGCTGAAACTCAAATACCAATGTGAACTCAACGGAAACCCCGAGAGCCTTGAGGACGAGGTGAAAATAAGAGTAATAACTATCGGTATCGCAGTAGATTCAAACCGAGACGGGCAAGTGGAATTCGGAGTTGATAAAACTTCTTCTTCAGCGCCCTACCGCTTCTGGATCAATAATGATCATGATTCCGAAGAGGACAAAGTAGAAGTATATGATTCGAATTCTCAACCCGATCATGCCGATGACGAAATTCCAACCCAGCGTGATCTTGAAGACCACGCTCGCATCCAAATGATGGTAAGTGGACTGCATGATGAAATCAAAAGCGGAGAAATTCAAATCACCATGAAATTCAAAAGCGGGACGGTCGCTGGCAGCCCGGCTATCAATCTCCGTCCACACCTCGACGAGAGCGGAGGAAGGAATTACTTAAAAGACGAACCGATTGCAGCACGCCACGTATCCCAACAAATACCTGGTCGCCTCACCACGGGCAACGGCGTCGTATTTTTCCCAACTTTCTGGACAGGAGATGGCATAGAGAACTTTCCCGCAATAACCAGCGAGAAACCTTATCGATATCAGATTTTCGAAGGTGCTAGTGAAGGCAAGGGAGAACTCGTGCTCGAACTCATGAAAGATGGAGAAATCCTAGGAGAAGCCGGTTCTTGCTGGGTGCATTTGCTGGATGTCCGTAAAATGTACCAACGGGCAAAGATCACTCCAGATGGCCCAAACGATTTCTCCCATCCACATGATTTTAAGGGTGATCCTGATAACCAAACCGCTACTCCTCCGGTGCCTAATATCGGATGGACCTGGGATCCTAATGAAAAGCCATTCGTCGAAGATCCTGAAGAGGAAAAAGAATACATCATTTTCGTACACGGCTGGAGGATGACTTACGAAGGTTCCCAGAAATATGCAGAAACTATGTTCAAACGTCTCTGGCAAACTGGCTTTAAAGGGCGCTACGCGTTCGTAAGGTGGCCAACTTATTCTGACGAAACTCATCCAATAACGAATGGCTTATTCACATATAATCCAAGCGACTATCGGGCGTGGATTTCCGGAAAAGGCGTAGCGTTATTTGTCAATAGTCTATCAACCGACTACACTCGTAATATTACAGCGCACAGCATGGGAAACATTGTAGTAGGATCTGCGCTCAGGGAAGGAATGCATGTTGGTAATTACGCATTGTTGAACGCAGCGGTTCCGGCAATGTGCTACGATGGGAATGAAGATCTATATGAACTTATTCCTAATCGAGAAACTCCTGATGGAGCCGGAGACGACGACCCGATTACTAAAGAATTGGGTTTCAATGAAAAAATTAATGGTATTGGCATAGAAGAAGAAATGATTAACTTCTTTCTAGAAAGTGATGATGCAATGGGAGCTTGGGCAATAAACAATAAGGGATTTAAGCCCGAGTTATTGGAAGGTTATAGATTTAATGTTAATCGCGAACCAGGCGAAAGAGTATATAATTTATCATTATTCCAAGCTGATCGCTATCTGCGTTCTTTTCATGAGTCTGCCGCGTATGCCACAGCATCAAAAACAAAAGCGCTCGGTGGAAAGGGAGTTACGAATGGATCGGTCACTGACAAAGTTGACATGGCTGCCAAATATGGATTCGGAGTAATCCATAGTGCTCAATGGATTTGGAGAATTCAGAAAACAGATCAATTTTATCATGATCTAATGCAGAAGTTTGCCTTAATACCAGCTAATTAAATATGAAAAATATACAAAAATTTATTATTACTTATTTTATGATGATTTCCGTAACAGCAATTTTATTGCTGTTTCCACAGAATCACGTAAATCGATTGGAACTTTCCACCGAAAAAGTAAGCGATTACGCTTATTTTAGTAAGTCAGACTTAGCCTCGAGAGAGCGACCATTGAAAATAAATAATACCATTAACAATATATTAGTTCAGTATGGTCCTGAAATAAGCGAAGATGAAAATCCTAAAAAGGAATCAATTCGGAAGAAACCGGAAGAAATTATCGAAAAGAAAAAAAAAGAGATCACGGAAGAGATCACGGAAGAAGTAAAAAAGAAAAGAAAAATTTGGAACGCAGCCTACAATAATCCTATAAATTTTTGGGGGAAAGTTATTGATGAAAATGGCGATCCAATCGAAGGAGCAAAAGTTGAGCTTAGCGTGCTTGACGATCCTTCTTGGTCATTTGATGGAACGAGTTCTTCAACCTACAAAGTTAAAACAGACCCACAGGGACGCTTCGAACTTTTAGGCAAAAAAGGTGCTAGTGTATACGCTGTAGCGTCTCAAGAAGGATACGCGCAATACGTAGATTCGAAAAAGGGTAATCTTTCTAGTTTAAGTATACAATATTTTGAGGAAGAAAACACTAATATGCGATACAAGCAGCCTACCGAGGATACACCAACCACCCTTATTCTCCGTAAAAAGAATTCCATCGCGAGTCTTTCTCACGACAGTAAGGGGAACGTTGACATTTCGAGAACTGGTGATACTGAAGAAATTTTACTTAAGGCGAAGGAGAAAGAAATTAAGATCAAGATACGTTGCTGGTCGTCTGCTCCAGTTCCTTTTAAATACGATCAATATGACTGGCGTGCTGAAATCGAGGTTGTAGGGGGGAAATTACAACCCATTACCAAGGAAGCGGCTATCGAGGCTCCAGAAGACGGGTATGAAGACTTATACAAGATAAGCATGGGCAAGGACATGGAACCTAAAGATTGGAAGGCTGCTAATGTTCGCACGGATCAATTTTGGATACAACTGGACGATGGCACTTTTGCGAAATCTCATATCAAGATACGCACCGGACGGAAGCACCAGGTGCATGTGGAAGTCTGGCACAATCCTGACGGGACGACAAATTTCGAGCAGTAGCGCATTCTACCCTGCTGCACCAATCGCCCCTCCCAGATGGCCACTGTCAGTGCCTTTTGGCGACTTGCATACCACAAGGGCTGCGCGAGTCCACTCGCGCTTCCCACCCACTCGGCAAGCCCCAGTCTCCCTCCAACTTCCCTGACGTAACCCCGGGGGCGATCAAGCAAGGGAGGGAAAGATCCAAAACGAACACTGTTTACTTTCCACGAATTTTCCGCATTCTCCCCGCGTTATGAACTTCTCCGGAATACACACCGCCCTGATCACACCTTTTCGCAACGGAACCGTCGATAGCGAAGCTTTTAAAGCCCTTATCGAACGCCAGATTTCCGCAGGTGTGGACGGCATCGTCCCAGTAGGCACAACAGGTGAATCCCCTACAGTCGGAAACGATGAACACGTGGAAATCATCAAAATGGCGGTCGAATACGCTGCAGGCCGCTGCAAAGTAATCGCAGGCTCTGGAGCAAATTCCACCTCGGAAGCCATCGAGCTAACCAAAGCAGCAGAACAAGCCGGTGCGAACGGCTCACTACAGGTCACTCCATACTACAACAAGCCTTCCCAAGAAGGTCTATACAGCCACTTCAAAGCCGTCGCGGATTCAACTTCCCTTCCTATCATGCTCTACAGCGTGCCGGGGCGCTCCGGAGTCGAGATCGCTGCGGAAACGGCCGGACGGCTGGCAGCCGATTGTAAAAATGTAGTCGCGATCAAAGAAGCTGGCGGCTCAGTCGACCGCATCAACGAACTCGTTCAAGCCTTACCTCAAAACTTTGGTATACTCTCTGGAGACGATCCATTGACGCTGCCATTCATCTCATGTGGTGCCAACGGCCTCGTATCCGTAGCTTCGAATCTCATTCCGGAAGTCATGACAAAATTAGTCAGACACTGCCTTGCCGGTGAATTTGCCGAAGCACTCGTCATCCAGAAGCAATACTACCCATTGTTACGCGGGCTGATGTCCTTGGATGTAAATCCAGTTCCAATTAAAACCGCTGTCGCTCTTCAAGGCCATTGTGATGCGGCACTCCGACTGCCACTTGCCCCTCTCTCAGATGAAGGAATGCTCACACTCCGCGCACTCCTCCGCTCCTACAGCCTGATCTGACTTCTATCCGGCAGTTTTCAGCTTTTTCATTTTCACCTTTCACCTCTTTATGCCCACTCCGAAACTTTTCAGTCCAGGCCCAGTCGATGTCTCTCCCGAAACATTCGCGGCCATGTCGCATACGATGATCGGACACCGTGGCAAGGACTTCGAGGATCTCTACTCTTCCCTCCAGCCAGGACTGAAAGAAATTTTCGGCACCTCACGGCCGGTGTTTCTTTCCACTTCGTCCGCATGGGGCGTGATGGAAGGCGCCCTGCGCAACCTCGCAAAACAAAGAGTTCTCTGCCTCTGCTGCGGAGCTTTTTCTGATAAATGGCTCGATGTCGCTACGAAATGCGGCTTGGAAGCAGAAGCTATCCAAGTCGAATGGGGTGAGGCGATCGATCCTGAAGCAGTTCGCGCCAAGCTCTCAGAAGGCGGCTTCGACACCGTTACCTTCATCCACTCAGAAACCTCCACGGGTGTCCTCAACGACCTCGCCGGAATCGCTGCCGTGGTGAAATCTTTCCCCGGCACCATGCTCATCGTGGATACGGTTTCATCGCTTTCCACGGTCGATATCGACATGGACAAGCACGGCATCGATGTCTGTCTCGCCGGAGTCCAGAAAGCCCTAGCCCTGCCACCTGGCCTAGCGGTGTTCGCCGTTTCGGAAGCTGCCATGGAGCGGGCGAAAACTATTCCCAACCGCGGTTACTATTTCGATTTCGTTGAATTCGCTAAGAACGACGAAAAAAATAATACCCCTACAACGCCGTCGATCTCACACCTTTTTGGACTTCAATACATCCTCGGAACCATCTCTGAGGAAGGCTTTGAGGCGCGCAAGCAACGGCATTCCACAACCAATGCGATGATTCACGCATGGGCCGCCAAACACGGGTTCAAGCTCTTCGCCCCAGAAGGACGCCGCTCCTTCGCCCTAACCTGTTTCACCACACCTAGTGATTTTGATCTCAGCGCTTTTATCAAAACCCTGAAAGAGAAGCACAACCTCCTCATCAACGGTGGTTATGGAAAAATCAAAGGCACGACCTTCCGCATTTCCAATATGGGAAATGAGACCGAAGCATCTGTCCAAGAACTGATCGATGCGATGGATGACGTTTTAGTATCGATGTAATCTAGATACGTCGCGGTCAGAAAAAGTTCTGGAGATCGGCTTTCTTACAAGCTGACATCAGGGCAAATACATATTTTTTATTTCCCCAACTGGCTTTCGACCAGCTGCCAGATTGAGTGATTGTGGGATGCTGCATGTCGGGCAATACGCCTTCAACATCCTTGCGCATAAAAATGATAAGGTGAGCAACGCCACCGTCTGCATCGAAGCAGATCAATGATCCTCTTTTACCATCCAAGATCAACTCACGGCAGCCCAATCCTTCAGCAGAATCCAATCCGGGAGGAAATGACATATCTCCGCACGGAAGACCGCGTTCCTTCAAGTGGCTGACCAAGCTCACCTTACTATTCTCGATCTTATCCAAACTGAAAATAGGCGATTCATAAACCCTCACAAAACCATCCTGTAATTCCTCAACTGAAATACCATTAACCGAATTTTCAGCGACATTCGCAACTTGGGAACCTTGGCTTGGTCGTTGGTCATCACTTATGAAGAGAACGGCAAATACAATGCCCGCTGCTGCTGCCAGTGGCATTCCCAAACGCCACCAATTACTGGTTTGCTGACGATCCGGTATCGTATGCTCCATAGATTCCAAGATCCGAGACCTCAGCCCGACCGGAACCTCAACAGCAGCCATGGCATCACTCATGCGCTTGTCTTCTTTTAGATCGATGCCGGGTAATCCCGAAGCATTCTGCACCATTGCCAACAAAACATTGGCACGTAAATCAGAAGGCAGGTCGACTCGGGCCAGACTCTCTGCGAATTCTGCGTCAAAGGCACGTTCACGGACCAGCCACTCACCAAGTTCCAAGTCGCTAGTTGCCAGTCGCAACGCATCCGCGAAGTCCTGATCTTCGGCATCAGTCCCATTGGGACGGAAACTGCGGAGAACAAATTTAGCTCGTTCTTTATCCATGATTTTTTTGAAATAGTTCGGGGTTCACGGAAACCAGGTTCTTCGGTGCGCTGGAAGGCTCCTGAACCATACGTTTCCTTAATAAATCTTTTCCTCTCGATAGGCGTGACATCACGGTTCCGATCGGCACTTCGAGGATTTCAGCAATCTCTTTGTAACTGTGTTGCTGGATGTAAAAAAGAGCTAGCGGAGCTCGATACATCTCATCCATTTCGCCTAATAACTCTACCACTCGCTGCCCATCCATTTGCCGCTCCGACTGGTCGTCATTGTCGCAGTTCTCATTAAGAGTCTTTTCGTCCAGTGGTTCATCTGAAAACCGCGCTCGTTTGCGGCGCTGCCCTAAAAACTCACGATACAAAGTGGTAAACAGCCAAGTCTTAGCCTTGCTCCTGTCTTTCAACTGTCCGTTCTTCTGAGCCCAAATACAAAAAGTTTCCTGTACCAAGTCAGCTGCGTGGTCAGGGCTACGAGTTAGCGAATACCCAAATCGGTATAAAGCTTCGTAGTGTTGGTCGACCAATTCTGCAAATTCACTCATCTTACTGAGTATAAGAGAGATAAACGGTCTACGCTATTCCCAAAAAATCTTTCCTTCATGAAAATCGCGCTGCCATTACGACTGGCACGGCTACTCACGCGTTTCTTCCCATAGTCTGATTTGCCGTTCGAGCTCGCGCTCAACTTTGCGATCAGGTAGCCGCTGTTCGTATCTCACCGCATAGTGATATTCTAACAATTCATCGGCGAACATAGGAGCGCTCTCCAGTTCTCTAATCTGGCATCTAAGAGTCGTTCCCTGCGAAGATGAAGCACTGCGCTTTTTAAAAGCACGTCGCCAGGCCGAGATGTATCCAGCGTCACGCCTTCCTTCAATTGAAACCGCAGTTGCTCCAGCCATGGCCTCGGGAAGCTTGGTCCTCAGCAAGAATACAACAAACATGGCTACACCGAAAGTAGCCGTAAGAATCAGTGCTACTTGGGGAAGGTTCCCTCTGTCAGAACCGAAGGCACTTTCTTCGTCCTCAAATATCTCATCGAGGTCTGGCAAGGTCTCCCCCGCATCCGCAAGATTGGGCTTCTCATTGCCTCCAAAGGCGATCGGAGGAGTCGGGTCCATCACGATCCACACATTGTTTTCTGCTTTCACTTCCACCCACGCATGAGCATCCCTAGCGCGGAATACAAACGTGTTGTTCGCGTCGAAAAACTGCCCTCCTGCCCAGCCATAGGCCACCCGCACTTCCGCGCCCAAACCCTTCGCCATAAGTGCCGCGGCAGTTGCGAAGAATTCGCAATGCCCACGCTTCTCCTCAAATAGAAAGTTTTCCATGGGATCAAGATCCTGTTTATTTTCAGTTCTAAGCGAGTAGACGTAATTCTCTTTCAGATAAGCTTCGATCCGGCGCAGCTTATCCAGCAACGCCCCCTCTCCCGCAATTCTCTGCCCGAGACGCTCAATCCTTCCATCTACGGCTGTGAAATCCGACATCTCCGCGGCACGTGCGCTCACCGGTAAATCTGAAAGCCTAAGGGAAACGGAGCTCGCAAGATATTCGTAACCATCCACCTCACCCACTTCAGGAAGGTAACTGATCCCCTCTGAAACCACTCTCAATGAGGGCAATCGAACTGCTCTAGCTCCCTGCAGTGCAGTGAACACATCCCTTCCCTTATCGCCTTTTCCAACAAAAACTTCATGTAGAATTTCCTGTTCAGACGAATCACCAATCCGGATCCAACCGTCTCCATCCGCTCGTAAGGTTTTTACATCCCCCTCATCACCGCTCCACACGCCCTTCTCAAAACGGCTCATCGCAAAAGACCTCACATAAACCTGACGTTTCAACATTTCCTCAGCATCCTCGGCATTGACCAACCTCACAAACACCTCCGGTTTCGGCCCCGGCTTAAGGTCGGTTCGATTTGGTAGCACACGCCGCCCCTCCTCCTGCCAAAGCCAATTTCCAGAAACCTGGGTGCCCGTCGCTAGCTTCGCACGCCTTTCTGCCGCCTCAGGTCTGAACTGCTCCTCCATGGTAATCGCAAACTGCTCCAGAGGTTCGGGCGCGGCACTCAGGATCCAGAGAAATGCGCATTCCACCACCAGAAGCCCGAGTCCTATTGAAAGGAAATCCAGCCAGCCCGGCTTTCTAGCTGCCTGTGCCGTTGGTAAATCATGTTTCGCTGACTGCTTTCCACTCGTCCACCACCCCAGAGCCAACACGAGCGCAAGCACCGCTAAGCACGCACGAAGCAAATCAGGCAGCCAGCCCGGCCAACCGCGCAACATGAGATACGCCACTGCTCCAGCGATCATAAGCCCTAACAATCGAACGATCATTCTCCCCTCCTATCTTGCTTGAGGAAATTACGCTGCTTAGATTTGCCGTATTTGAGAATATCTACCAACACCGGATTCAAGGCCAAATTTGGAACAAGACCGTTCCATGAAGCAGCGGGCATATCGGAAATAGCCACCAAACATTCCTTGGCCCTTATACCACCCAACACAGCGGTTATATCATGCACCTCGGTCCAACGCGCTCGTTGAACCAACATCAGCTCCTCCTTCAGCCTTGCCAGACATCGTTTCGATTTCACCTCCAAGGGCTGCCATTCACGAAAATCTGCTAAAACTCGAATTGGTATACCTGCTGCCTGCAAGCAGGATGCCACGCCACAGAGAAGGGAAATGGCCATTTCAAAGCGATCTGGTCTGATCAATTCGCCATCACCTCCGTAGGAATGAAACACCACGGCACAAAACTCCGCTTGGGAACCAGGAGGTTCATCTTGGCGAACTAGTAGCCCCCCTCCAGAAGCCTCGGACTTCAGACTCGCAGCCCACGCGATTTTTCTAACCGCATCGCCACTTCGCCACTCACGCATACCCTTCCATTCACCCGTTTCACCAAACCGGCGCGATGCTCCCAGAGGTAACCCATCAAGTTGAAATCCGCTGAAACCCAGCTCCGCAGGAACACGACTAATCGGCACAACACCAACTTCCGCACTCACTGGAAGCTCACTGCGAAATGTCATGAGCCCAAACGGAAAAGTGGACCGAAGCCAACCGCTGTGCTCAAAGGATAAACCTCGCCGCTTTAAGCTGAGACGCCGGCTCACCACAGCAGCTCCGCCCGAATGAATCCACCTCGACCTTCCAGAAATTTCCTTCCCCTCGGGGAAACTCATACCGAACTCCAACCAGAATCCATCAAACAGACGTTTTCCGCTTAACAGCTCAAGCTTACCCTCAAACCCTTTCGCTACCTCGACGCGGCGCGGCCCAAGGTAGCTCAAGCTCAGGTCGCGAAGGTTATTTCTCCCGACCCATCGAACCAAAAATAATAGCAGCCCAGCTGCCAGGCCCATCGCGGCCATGACGCCATCGACACGCCACATGCCGACTAAAAAAAACGCGCATCCCAGTCCACCGAAAACGATTCCGAAAGGAGTCCAACGGACCCCGATAGGATACCTAGCTAGCTCCTCTTCAGCTGGTGAAGTTGGATTTCCGCTGGCCGCCATCGCTTGATCCGGTTCCCTCCCACTCAAGCTCTTTTGCATCCGCCCAGAGCTCTTCAAGTCCGTAAAATTCACGGGTCTCCGTGTCCATCACGTGAACCATCACATCGATGTAGTCGAGAACGACCCAACCTGAATCGAGCTTTCCTTCGGAGCTAGCTGGCTTCGCACCGTGCTTCTCAATCACGAGGCCGGCAACATCACGAATGATCGCACGCAGGTGCGGCTTGGATGAACCGGAACACACGATCATGTAATCTGTCAGGCTCGATATTCCACGCATATCCCAAGCACGAATGTTCTCCGCTTGGATCTCTACCGCGGCGTTCACACATGCTTTCGCCAATTCTTCTCCTACAATCGCCATAAATTTTACCTTCGGAGGGAAAACATAATCCCTTTCTCGAAAGATTTGCAACCCGCTTTCTCAATCAGCGTGAATCACAAAAAGCGCCGGCACGGCGAATCAGAGCCCGATCATCGTAACCAACTCTTGATCGCTGAACTCATCGAGGTGATCCACAGCAGCCACCAGCATCTCGACTTCCGCCATATTCTCGATCTGTTCCCACTTCGCCTCTTGAGTAGGCTGCACCACAAGCTGGCCGCTGGAAGATTCCGGTTCCGCTCCGGAAAGTTCTCCGGATGGCTCATTCAGAAACATTGAAAAGGCAAAAACCACACATGCCGCCAATCCGATGACAGGAGTGAGTTTGAAAAATTTCACCAAAACTGATTCCCGCTCAGGTATCAACCGAACCGAGCGAACCACATCGTCAGTAAAGCTTCCACTCGCTTTCGCAGATGAAGCCTCTCCAAGAGCTTTCCAGACAGCGTCTTGGCTGCCCTCGTTCGATTCCCATGAGTCTTTTTGTTTCATTTCGGTTATTCTACTCCCTATTCAACACCGCGCCTCATAAAAAGTTTCGCAAAAACTTCAAACTCCCCGCCGATCGCCCCACAGCCGGACATGCAGGCGGTCGGAAAACCGCACACCCAAATCTCGGCAACGTTCGGCCAACCACGGTGCAATCTTGTCGATTTCCTCAACATTGCGCCCCTCCGGCATCAGGATCACTCGATTCCATGGTAGCGATGACCTTTCGACCAGCTCACGGATTTCATCCAAATCCTGTTCCTTCTGAACCACAAATTTGAACCAAGCCTTCCCACTCAGAGCTAGCCCACGCATCACCTCTGGCTTATCTCGTAACTTCTCGGCAACGCCGCTATTCGCGAGTTTGGGTGATACGTTGAACTGGTCGATCGCAGCGATCATATCCGCATCCGGCAACTGGGTGCCGTTGGTTTCAATTTCAAAAAACCATTCCTTACCATCACTGCGCAACTCTCCAATCAGTTTCGCCAAATCCGTTTCCTGCAGCAACGGCTCACCACCCGTCAGCACCACATGCCGGCAACCGAACTTCCGCACCTCCTCGGCAAGTTCTGCTGTCTCCATTTCAAGAATTGCTTCCTGCTTACAATGCTTTTGGTAGCCAGGCTGGGCATCCTTCTCATGCTTCCACGGCGTGCCTTCAAAGTTCCACGTGTGATCCGTATCGCACCAGACGCAATGCAAATTACAGAGCGATAGCCGAACAAAAACCGAAGGCAATCCAACGTTCACACCCTCCCCTTGCAAGGTGTGAAAAATCTCCGCTCCATCGCCAAGCCTCGCTAACTTCATGGCGTGATCTTTGATGCTCTTGCCGGAAGTTTAAAGTTCCGAGTTTTGAAGTTCACCTTCGCGAAGGGAATGGCTGGGCTTCTGGGCCAAGGTTACTAGCCCACAGAATGCAGCCCCTCCTCGGTCGGGTGCTTGCACCGCCCTCCATTTCTGCCATCCTCACCCTATGGGTTTGCACGCATTAGGAGATTCTGCATGGCTGTTCAAAGCCAACGGGTCCTCTCCAGAAAAAAAACTTGAGCTCATCCTCAGATTGCGGCGATTTCTGAAACTCAATACCATCCCAGAGATTGTAGACATCGTCTCTTCTTTCGACACCATTGCTGTCCAGTTCAGTCCCGTGAACGGCGAGAAGGTCCTCAGTTACCTGACCTCGCTCCAACTCGATGAAATGGCTCAAACACAGCCCAATGAGGTACAAACCATCTCTATTCCCGTTGTCTACGGTGGAGACTACGGGCCCGATCTCCAAGCTCTGGCTGATGCTAAAAATATTACCATTAGCGAAATCACCCAGCTTCACCGCAATACCGAATACACGGTAGCTGCGATCGGCTTCTCGCCCGGTTTCCCATATCTCCAAGGGCTCCCACCGCAGCTTAATCAGCCCCGCCACTCCAGCCCACGGAAAGTCGCAGCTGGTTCGGTGGCGATCGCCGGTGACCAGACCGGCATCTATCCCTTTGCCTCGCAAGGCGGATGGCATGTGATCGGCCGCACTGAACAAATACTTTTCGATCCACATCGCAAGCACCCAGCCCTGCTGCAACCTGGCGATAAGGTGCGTTTTATTGAAACTGAAACTGAAACGCTACGCGAAGCCACCCCCAATCCAGAGCGGCCAGCCATCGAAGCACCAACAGATGGTATTCAAGTCATTGAAGCTGGAGCCCTCAGCTCCATCCAAGATCATGGCAGGTGGGGGCGCCAGCACCTCGGTGTCTCGCCCGGAGGTGCTGCGGATCCGGTCTTGGCCACCATTGCCAATCGCCTCGTCGGCAATCCGGACGAAGCGGCGGTCATCGAATGCACCATGACCGGGCCAGTGCTGCAGTTCGACAGCCATACTCGAATCGCCTGGGTTGGTTGGGCCGATGACAGCTCCGGCAGACCACACGAGATCAAAGCCGGCAGCCGTGTCGATTTTCGCGGTCGCATGAGCCATCTGCGGGGCTATATCGCCGTTGCTGGTGGCATTGATGTTCCTGAAATTCTTGGTAGCCGTTCCACTGACCTCCGCGCGGTTTTCGGTGGCCACCAAGGTCGCACACTGCAAGCCGGAGACACCTTGGCAATCGGCAAGGCAAGCACCACTCCAGTGTCCGCAAAGTGCCACGTTTCCTGGCCCCGCCCAGATGGACCCGTGATAGAAATACGCTTCCTGCGTGGGATCCAAGCAGAATGGTTCACCGAGGAGGCTCATCGCTTATTCTCGGAAGAATTCTATGAAATCACCCCATACTCTGACCGCACTGGCACGCGCCTCAGTGGACCTAAGCTCAACCTTCGAGAACCACGCGAAATGGCTTCCCAACCGGTGATAGTTGGCTCCGTGCAGGTCCCGCCAAATGGTCAGCCAATCGTATTGATGAGTGAGCGCCAGACCATCGGCGGTTACCCGCAGATCGGCCACGTCATCTCGGCTGATATTCCCAAACTCGCACGCCCAT
>Ga0307970_1000869_pt1 | contig 17421 bp, 22 predicted proteins | sample OrgLakmetagen712_FD_202093 | JGI IMG/M metagenome (GOLD analysis project Ga0307970, IMG submission 202093) | Saline water microbial communities from Organic Lake, Antarctica - #712 | ecosystem: Environmental > Aquatic > Non-marine Saline and Alkaline > Saline | place: Antarctica: Organic Lake... | reverse complement strand
GTCGGTTCTGATATTCAGCCAGAAGTTGAATTTTATCCAAGTTTTCGATTGATAGCCAGATTGTCGGGCGAGATGAAATTCATATTCAATTTCCACGCAATTTTTTCATCTGTTAATCATTTTTTTTCATTTGATTGAAAGTAAAATGTTGATTTTTAGCAACTTTTTTAATTTGTACTCAGCTTGCAAGCAACGTCTCGGCTATGGTTAGTACGGGAATTAAAAGTAATTAATTTCCGATTAAGCACTTAGCCAAATCTTTTTATTTTGTTTTATCTTTTTTGTTCTAAAGCCAAATCAAAAGATTTGGCGGACTTAATTAAAAAGCACTAATTTTTGAGTTAAGCACCAAAACCCGTATTAACTATAGCCATTGTTAGCACCAGTATTTATTTCAGAACGTTAATTTCTTTAAATGCGTCAAGAGTTAAATCCAACCTTTTCTTAATGAACGAATCGAATTTAAATTCCTTAATAGGCTCTAAATTTGTTGCAAAAAAATAAGTGTTATTTTTCAATTCAATATAACCGACAAACCAGCCATTATATTTTTCATTACTGTTAGATAAACCAGATTTTCCACTAAGTTTATATTGGTCCGTTTCTTCCACGAGCATAATATCTCTCATTATATTCTCAGTTCTTTCAGATATGGGAAGTTCAAAACTGTAGAGCCTTTTTAAAAAGTCGATTTGTTGCATTTGACTAATTCTAGATTCTCCTTCCAGCCAAAATTTGTCGATATTTAGTGAATCGATTCTTAGATTGCCATAGTTTAATTTTTTAATAAAATCATTCATCTTTTTAACCCCTATTTTTCTAGCAACTTCTTGATAACAATGAACACAAGAAAATTGAAAAGCTTTTTTTAACACTAAATCCTGTTCCCAGTTTTTCAACCATTTCTTTTTTCCATCCCATTTGAATATGGTACTATCACTTTCAATTACACCAGTTTCGAGTCCAATTATTGAGTTTGCAATTTTAAAAGTGGAAGCAGGTAAATTACCTTTATTTGACCAGTCAAAATCATTTGAATAATAGATGTTTTGTTTTAGGTCATAAATCAATATCGCTCCTTTAACATTAGATGAGTCAAGAATTGTTTGAAATTCAGGTTTTTGAATTTTGCTACTAACAGATTCAACTATCTCTTTCTTCGTGGTTTTTTGTTTCTTATTACAAGAAAAACAAAGAATTAAAGACAATATTATTATGATTGATTTCATTTTTTTTATATTGGTGCTAACGGTCTTGTATATGGTTTGTTGCGTGTTTCAAGCAACTAATTTAGTAAATAATTACCGACCAAGAAAGTCCGCGAGGACTTTCGTAAGTAGGCAAGAAGCCAGCAATAAATTATATACGGTGTTGTACACAGTTTTTTATTAATTCTTATCTATATGTAACTTGAGCTTTGGTTAAAAGCGAAAGTTGTTACTACAGTTTTTTAAAAAAAATTATCCTCAAAAGGTTTCTTCTACTATGTTAATGGAACACTTTTTATGCGACGACGTAGGAGGGAAGCGTAATGTGTGTGGAATGGGATTATTTAAACAATTTTTAAACTTTTATAGTACCTTTTTAGCTGTCTTATACTATTTTTATTTTCGCATATACCATACTAACAATACGACAATCACAAGCGGTATAATTTATAAATACATCATAGTTTCTTGGTTTTAATATTAACATTTTTTTATTTTTAATTATGCATGTCTCCCATATTCATTCCTTTATCGTTCATCATCTTCATACTGGAGTTCATGCAATCTTCACTCATCATGCCTTCCTTATGCATGATTTGCATCATATGATTCATCATTTTTCCATCTTTCATCATTGAATCCACCATATTCATAGACATCAGACTGTCATTCATCATATTTACATCTTCATCCTTCATCATATTACCCATTATATTTTGGTTTCCCTTCATCATTTGCATTGCATGGTCGTTGCCTTGTATGTTGTCCATGAATTCTGTCATGTAATTGTGGTTACTCGCAATCGCATCAAAAAGTTCAGTTCTTGTTTCTGAATTTTCGAGCATGATGTTAGTATCTGTTTTCTGTTCGCAACTAGATAGACTTATTAAGCTAATTGCCAATAAAATAATTGTTGTTGTTTTCATAATATTTGATTTTAAATTAATAATTGTTAGCGTATTTTAACCTATTTCCGATCGTTCTTAAAATTCATTCTTCAACTGGAAATAGTCATTACTTTTTTCAAATTTGTTGTACTGGAAGTCCTAAAGTAATCCAGTCGTGCATTCCTCCTCTGTAGTATAGAATTCTATCAGCTGGACAACCAGCATCCAAGAGGTTTTTTATAGCTGTTGATGATTGTGGGCATTGAGGGCCATTACAAAAAAATATACTAGGATTGTTTTTGTCCAATTCATCCATTCTTTCCACCAATTCGTTATAAGGGATATTTATTGAGCCAGGTATAGTTACTGAACCAGAAGTATTGGGTTTTCTCGCATCGATAATGGGAAAACCTTTTTTGTGATGATCATAGACTTCTAGCTCTCCCACCGTATGCACCTGTTGTGCTGCCTTTATGGATTGAATACTGCCCCATGTTACGTCAACTTCGACTAAACCAAGTTTTGTTCCTATATTTTTGGGAATCATATGGTTCTCATCTCTTGTAGAGGTTCTACGCTCGGATATATCCTTAATTCTTGCCTTTAGTTCATTTATTTTATCAATTTCGGGCATACCAACAGATTCAATTTTTTCATCTACAAGCAATAGTGGTGAGTGTTTCAAATGATGCTTTTCAAAGAATTCGGGATGCTCCTCAACATAAATTACCTTATATGGTAACCAAGCGGCTTGAAGCACTTTCTCAAGTGCAGGCCTGTGTTGACAGGTTTTGGTTGCTGCTATTACTATCTCCATAATTATTTTCTTTTTTTGAATTTGATAAATATTAATATTATTACAATTAGAAGTGCGAAAAACCACCATCCCATATGCATTCCCCAGTAATAGGAACCTCCATTATTGTGTATCATTTCTGAATTTGCAGTATTATGGTTGCAACTATTTAAGGTTATTAATCCGATAATTATAATCGCTAATGTTCTCATAATAGATAATTTATTTGTTGCTGATATTTTCATCTGTTTCTATTTAAAGGTTTTTGATAATTTTCTCTAACTTGTCTGTAATTTCTGCAGCTACCTTATTTAACTTTTCATTTTCCACAGCTTGCATTGAGGCCATTGGGTTTACAGCGGCTACCTCAAAAACTCCTTCTTCAATTACCTGTACAATGACATTGCAGGGCAACATCGTTCCAATTTTGTCTTCTGCTTGTAAGGCTTTATGTGCATAGGGTGGGTTACAAGCTCCAAGGATCCTATACTTTTTAAAGTCTATATCCAGTTTTTCCTTAAAGGTTGCTGTTACATCAATTTCTGTTAGTATGCCAAAACCTTCATCTTTTAATCCTTGAGTAACCTTATCTATAACCTTCTCAAAAGTGCCTTTGATTGTTTTATTAAAATAATACTTCATTGTTTTTAATTTTTAATATTCAATGTTCGTTTTTGTTCTTCATATTCTTCTTTAGATATTTCGCCCTTTGCGAATCGGCTGTCCAGAATATCCATGGGTTTTTCGTGCTTCACGGTATTTTGTCCATTTCGTTTGTTGTACTTAAATACTGCCAAAACAAGCACAAACGGTATGAGTATCCACCACCACATCATCATAATTTTATAGTTTTAATAGTTACCTAATTATTTTCATTTGTAATTACCTCAATCTTTAGAACTGGAATTTTTTACCCTTTATTCTTCATTTTCTCTTTCATCTTCTTCATCATTTCGGGATTTTTATCCATCATTTTCTTCATCATTTCTTCCATCATGTCAGGGTTTTCATCCATCATTTGCATCATCTTTGCTTTCATGTCTTTTTTCATCATATCGTTTTTATGGATTTCATCCATCAGCATTTTACGACCTTCTTCACTCGCCATCATTTTATCGAGCATTTTCGATTGCATCTTTTGCTTCATTTCCGGATTTTTCTCCATCATCATCTGCATATGAGATTCCATTTTTGCTTTCATTTCAGGATTTTTCTCTATCATCATTTTCATATCTCCAGATTCCATTTTTTCCATATGAGCTTTCATCAATAACTTTTTGGCCTCTTCACTTTTTTGTGCCTCACTGATGAAATTTGTAAACTGAATAGGGTTTGAAATGATTTCTTGATAAATGGCATTTCTATTTTCATCAACCTGCAATGTCTCGGTTGCATTGAAAGTTGTCTTACAGCTAACCGCCGTACCGATTAATACTATAACCAGTAGAATTTTTACTATTGTTTTCATGTTTTTCATTTTTATTAATTTTTAAATTATTTATATTAATTTTTAATCTTAATCCTTGTTTTGTTTGTTGGCTGTTAAAAACCATCTTTCTCCTAAAATGATAAGCGTCATAGCTACTAATGCAACAATAATGACTGTTATATCAGAGCTTGCTTTTATCCATAAAAAGGCACTTAAGACAATGACATCTAATAATATGGCAGTTATATTTATAGCCGAATTAGCCTTAACTTCGTTTCTTAAATTTCGCAGAATTCCCCATTGAATGCCGATGTCCATTACTAAATAAAATATGGCACCCAAAGACGCTATACGACTTAAATCAAAAAATATAGTTAGCACAATGGCAATAACAGCAACGTAAACCAACATATGTTTTTGAATATTCCCAGGCATTCCAAAATGTTTATGAGGAATGAGCTTCATTTTTGTTAACATTGCTGTCATTCTTGATACAGCAAAGATGCTGGCTATAATTCCAGATATAGTAGCTACTATTGCTATACCAACAGTGAACCATAATCCGTACTTACCAAAAGCTGGCTTTGAAGCTTCGGCCAATGAATAATCCTTGGCTGCTACAATTTCTGAAATAGTTAAATTTGATGACACTGCAAATGCGACTAATAAATATATTACAGTACATATTGAAAGTGAAATTATAATTGCCCGCCCCACATTCTTTTTTGGGTTTACAATTTCTCCACCGCTGTTTGTGATAGTTGTAAATCCTTTATACGCCAAAATAGATAAAGCCAATGCTCCTAAATAATCTGTTACTGCATAATTCGATGAATTACTTAATGAAATAGCATCTTGGAAAGAAAATCCAGCAGCCCAGAGCGCTCCTATTGCAAAAATAGCGATGCCTCCAATCTTAATGATAGCCATAATTAAGGAGGACTTTCCAATAATGTTATTACCAGAAATATTTACCAGAAAGGCGCCCACAATTAAGATGACACCTAGTATGGGTACCCAAACACTGTTGCTGCCCATATCAAAGAGCTGTAGGGTATAAGAACCAAAAGTTCGGGCGACCAGACTCTCATTGATAATCATTGAAAACGCCATTAAAAGCGCACCAGATGCCGCAACAGTTCCTTTGCCATAAGCTTTGACCAAATACATAGCTATACCACCAGAGGATGGAAATGCATTTGACAATTTGATATAGCCATATGCACTAAATCCTGAAATTATTGCTCCAGCAATGAAGGCAAATGGAAATAAATTACCTGACAGTTCAGCGACCTGACCCAATAAGGCAAAAATCCCCGCACCAATCATTACACCAGTACCCAATGCTACAGCTCCTATTAGTGATAAACTGTCTTTTTTATAGTTAGTATTCATATTTAGATTCTTATTGATAGTCCGCCACCTGCACCAAAACGATTATCGTAGCTTGCCATCAATGAAAAGTTTCGTGATAAAAAATATTCCACACCTGCATTCCAAACAACTTCGTTTGCAAAATTGTCTCCTGCAGTAAGGTCATCTACCCATCCAAAATCTGCTTGGTATTCATAACTGCAGAAAATGACTGTTCTTGGGAAAATGAGTATTTCACGGCTTAAACTAATCTGTGGTCTTAATTTGTTATCGATACGCACATCGAGATTAAAGAGATAAGGCGTTAAATATCGAACTCCGACAATTGCTGTGGTTGAAAGCTCATCCAAACTATCCTCCAGTTCGTTTTCAATATTCACACCACCAAACACCCTTAAATAATCGTGCAGATAACGTTCGTATGTTACTTCAGCTTCAAGATTTTTGTTCCATCCATATTCTGCCATTACATTGAACTGGTTGCGTATGTTCGACGTTGCAAAATTTAATTCGGTCATATGCGATGCAACATCTACCATAGCCCACGTATAATATTTATCCGCTTCGCTAATCAGATCACTTATGGGATAATCGTTCAAACGGTCGTCTCTTGGTGTGTCATAACTAATAACCCTTGCCATCCCGCTCATCATATGGTACAAAATGTGGCAATGAAAGAACCAATCGCCATACTCGTTCCCATAAAACTCTATGGTAACTTCCTGCATCGGTGGCACATTAACGGTATGTTTTAAGGGCGAATATTCGCCGTTCTTGTTGATGACCCTAAAAAAGTGTCCGTGCAAGTGCATTGGATGGTGCATCATCGTGAGGTTGTTTAAAGTTATTCGTGTTACCTCCTTATGGTTGATTTTTATCTGGTCGGTTTCCGAAAGCGGTACACCGTTCATGCTCCAGATGTAGCGGTTCATATTTCCGGTAAGGTTCAGTAAGATTTCCTTAACGGGAACTTCTTTGTCATAGGTTGTTTTTTCGGGCGACTTCAAGTAATCGTAATTATATTCAGAAAACATATCCATTCCGTCCATTCCTTTCATATCATCCTTATCCATTTTTGAATCGTTGGACATTTCCATATTCATTTTTGAGTGGTCCATTTTGGAATGGTCTATTTTTTCATTCATCATTGAATCTTTTGGCATATCCATATTCTTTTCGCCTGTTTTATCCATTTTCATTCCATCCATCTGCATACCATATTCTTCTTTCATTTCAAAACGTTCATCTTTTTTGGGTTGGAATTTTAGGGCGTGTACACCCATCTTCATATCCATTTTTGCCATTTGTTGCATCATTTTGATTTTATCAGGTTTCGGAACTACTTTCGCAGGAAGTACTTTGCCATTACCGATAAATGCAGTGGTAGTACCCGAACCATCTTGTGCCATTGCCCTGAACTCAATCTTTCCATTTTGAGGAATTGTGACTATAAAATCATAGGTTTCTGCAATGGCGATAAACGTTTTGTTCTTTTGTATAGGTTCAACATTAAGTCCATCGGCAGAAACCAACGTGGGCGTATCTCCCCCAAAAGTCATCCAAAATTGAGTAGATGCCGAACCATTTATTATTCGTAACCTTACTTTTTCTCCTGCCTTAAAATCGGGATAATCGGGCTGTTGATTTCCATTGACCAAAAAGGCTGGGTAATAAATATCTGCTATGTCAGCACCTTCCATTCGTTGTCTCCAAAAATTGAGCTGTGCACCAAATGCACCACGGGCTATTACTTGGTTTAATGGTGTTGACGTTCCTTTTTTCATTCCGTACCACTCGTTGCCACGTTTTAGGTTTCGCAATACATTCATTGGCTTTTCGTTTGTCCAGTCTGAAAGCATTAATACTAAATCTTTGTCATAATCAAAGTTTTTTTCTTTTGGGTTTATTAAAATAGAACCAAAAACACCACTTTGTTCCTGCAACATTGTATGGGAATGATACCAATATGTTCCTGCCTGTTTTATGGGAAATTCATATTTAAAGGTTTCGCCTGGGCGAATGGGTGGCGTTGTTAAATAGGGAACACCATCATAAAAGTTGGGAATGATAATACCGTGCCAATGGACGGATGTTTCCACACTCATTTCATTTTTTACGTAAATAACGGCATATTCGCCTTCGGTAAATTCCAGGGTTGGACCTGGGATTGTACCGTTTACGGTCATTCCTTTTACTTCTTTTCCTGCTTTGTTAACCATTTCTTCCTTGATGGTCAAGGTATATTCGCGAACAGGTAGATTTTCATTGTTTCCTTCTTGAGATTGCTTATAAATGTTTTGACCAAAAATGGTTTGGCATCCCAAAAAAATAAGTAGTGATATGTATTTTAAATTCTTCATTTTCGATAATCTTATTAAATTGTTCTAAATAGCTTTCCTTTAAAAGTCTAATCTACTTTACTGTCTATTTTTCAAGCACTACAGCATCAGATTTAGCACCTAAACTGTTAAGGGCTTCTGAAATAGCTTCTACAAATGCTGGCGGTCCGCAAACATAAAAGTGCTGATTAAAATCTGTTATTTTTTCCTTTAAGAATCTAATATCTATCCTGCGATTGTCATAACCGTCTTTTTTTTCATCAGTGAGAGTATTGATGAAATTTTTGCCAAGTATCTCATCCAATTCTTTTTTCAGAATTATATCGCTTTCGGTCTTGTTTGTACAAATGAGTTTATTATTAGCAATTTTGTTTTCAGCATGTAACTGACGAAGAATGGCTATGAATGGTGTAACACCTGCACCTCCTGCTATAAAAACCCCTTCGCCTTTATATTCAATTGCACCCCAAGCATCACGAATGATAAGTTCATCTCCCTGGTTTAATTTTTCTAATTCATTTGTAACTCCGTTATGATTGTCGTAAATTTTAATAGTGAATTCAAGATGCTCATTGTCATTTATACTTGTAAAAGTAAAAGGTTGCTTTTCATTTATAAGTGCAGGTGTGTTTATGGAAACTTCGGTTGCCTGTCCAGGGGTGAATTTGTACCCCTTTGGCTTTTGAACAATAAAACGTATTACATCATGTGTTACAGGTTCAATAGCAATAATTTTTACTATGTGATTTTTCATTTTGTTTTTCATTATTTTGTTGTTATGGATTTTATCTATCAGCATTTTACAACCCTTTTCACTCTCTGTCATTTTATCGAGCATTTTGGATGGCATCTTTCATCATTTCAGGATGTTTTTCCATCATCATTTACTATTTTAAAATAAATCGGTAGAAGTTATAAGGAATACTATAAAAGAAACAACTATTATAATTGCAACGATATAGAAACTAAGTTTTGTCAATTTATCTTTTTGAAAAATATAGTTTCGTGTTTTATCCTTCTCTTCTTTTATAAATTTAAAATCTTCTTTTCCTTGTTCCATTAGTTCTTATTTTAAATTAGTATAATTTGACTTTCTAGTTTAAAAAATTATCGCCATCTATCTGTTTTATCATAAAACGTCAATCCATCGTTTTCAGGTATTTATACAATTCGCTATCTGTTGAAATGAAAATGGATGTTTTTCCATCAAAAGTTTTCTCAAATGTTTCCATTGATTTCAGAAAGCCATAAAGGCTTCTAGATTGACTTGACCTATCATAAGCTTTTGCATAAATCGAGGCCGCGGTGGCATCTGCCTTACCTTTGATCATCTCAGCATCCCTGAATGCAATGGATTGTATGTTTTTAAGCTCCCGTTCTTTCTCGCCATTAATACGTGAGGCTTCTCCCTGACCTTCTGAGCGGAATTTATCAGCGATACGGAAACGTTCACTTTTCATTCGCTCATACACCTGATTCTGTACTTCCTGCACATAATTGATACGCTTAAATCGAAAATCCAGTATCTTAATTCCCAGATCCGCCGTCTGTTTATTCGCCGATTCCAATATCATTTTCTGGATCTTATCCCGACCAACATAAATCTTTGCTAAGGAGTCACCAATAATTTCAGTATCAGATGATTCAGGGATTCTGTTACTGGTACGCACAGCCTCTTCGATGTCATTATTTGCTATGAAATTTCTTGTGTCTCCATCCAGAATATCATCTATACGTGAGTGTGCTCCCCTTTCATTCGTTAACCGTTTAAAAAATTGAAGCGGATCTGTGATTTGCCATCTTGCATAAGTATCGACAAAAATGAACTTTTTGTCCTTGGTCGGCACTTGGTTTGGAGCACCATTCCATTCCATATAGCGCTTTTCGAAATAATTAGCATCCTGTATAAGGGGTAGCTTGAAATACATCCCAGGCTCGATAATGGCTTCTCCGACAGGCTTTCCAAACTGGGTGATGACCACCTGATCCTTTTCCTGTACAATAAAAACACTACTATTTAAACCTATCAAGATAATAATGACTAATACTGAAATTATGATTGATTTAGTTTTCATTATTTTCTGTTTTTTTGTTCATCTGCATTTGTAATAACGGTAACACGTTGTTGCCTTTTTGGTCTGTTATGACTACGTTCCCGATTTTGGGTATCACATTTGACATTGTTTCAAGGTAAATCCTTCTTTTTGTTACTTCGGGTGCCTTAATAAATTCATTATATAGGGCTGTGAATCTGGCAGCTTCCCCATCCGCATTATTTACACGCTCGGCAGCATATCCTTTAGCCTGTTGAATGGTTTCTTCCGCTTGCCCTCTTGCTTTGGGTATTACTTTATTGTATTCTGATTTTGCCTGATTAATCAACGTTTCCTTTTCTTGCTGAGCTTCATTTACGGCATTGAAAGCTGCTTTTACAGGCTCCGGCGGATTAACATCTTGAAGCACCACTTGTTCTATTTTAATGCCCATTGAATACTCCCTACATATTTGCTGAATGAGTTCCTCTAACTTACTTGCTATTTCCGTACGACCAACAGTCAGCACTTCATTTACGGTGCGATCACCCACAATTTGTCTCATTGCAGCCTCAGAGATAATACGAAGAGTGCTCTGAGGATTTCTGACTTTAAATAGATTCTTATAAGCATTATCCACCCTGTATTGTACAACCCACTGTACCTCTGCAAGATTAAGGTCGCCGGTAAGCATCAGTGATTCATCTTTTGTACTTGATGATTTGTTAGATTGGGTATCTATCCCTGCTCTGACAGTTCGGAAACCAAATTCCAGTTTTTGTTGCCTTTCTACCGGAACTTTATAAACATCCTCAGCGAAGGGTATTTTAAGATTCAATCCTGGTTCTACTTGTCGTACATATTTCCCAAATCGAGTAATAACACCTACTTCTTCAGTGCTTATCTGGAATATTGATGACAACAAAATCAGCACCAAAACCAGCAATGTGGCAATAGGCCGCCAGTACTTAAGTATTTTTCCTAATTCTGGGGGTAGATTTAATTTTGCTTTATTCATTTTTGTTAATTTTTTAAATGATTATTTTATAAAAGCTCTTTTAGATACTTGAAATCCGATTTAGCAGTGTCAATCATTTCTGCCGTTTTACCATTGATCATTAGCTTAGCCATCGAATTGGTAAATCCTATCACTTGTTCAAACTTGATAGTTGGCGGCATAGCTAAGGCATTCGGGTCTGTAAAAATATTGATAATGGCAGGACCATCATGATTAAAACCATTGCGCAACGCTTGTTCTACGTCTTTGGGTTCTTTAGCTTCCCAGGCAGCGATATTCATGGCTTCTGCCAGTTTTACAAAATCCGGGTTTACCATATCGGTTTGCCAATCCATATAGCCTTCCACTCTCATTTCCAACTTTACCATACCCAAGCTTCTGTTATTAAAAATAACAATTTTAACAGGTATTTTATATTGGCTAATGGTCATTAAATCGCCCAAGAGCATAGTGATGCCGCCATCTCCGCAAAAAGCAATTACTTGTCTATTGGGGTGTGAAAGACCTGCTCCCATGGCCATTGGCATAGCATTAGCCATAGAGCCATGATTAAATGAACCTGTGAGATAACGATTTTTTCCGGCCTTTAAATAGCGTGCAGCCCATACGGCACTCATGCCGGTATCTACGGTAAAAATGGCATCATCATTGGCAATTTCATCTATCAAGTAAGCCACATATTCCGGATGAATGTGTTTCTCTTTTCCTTTTTCCTTGACATAGGAATCATAATTTTCTTCAACCTCCTGATGCATGCTACGCATCGTATCAAGAAAATCTGTTTTGGACTTCTTCTCTACCATTGGCAAAAGTTCATGGATGGTAGATTTAATATCACCACAATAACCATAATCCACTTTGCCTCTGCGTCCCAGTCTTTCTGGTTTGGTATCAATTTGAATGATTTTGCATTTTTCGGGCAAGAATTCGCTATACGGAAAATCTGTTCCCAGCATAACCAGAACATCAGCCTTGTGCATAGCTTCAAAACCCGATTTATTGCCCAATAAACCATTTAAGCCAACGGCAAACGGATTGTCATCGCGTTCAAAAAATATTTTACCTCTAAAGCTATACCCCAATGGTGACTGTAATTTTGCAGCCAATTGCATTACTTCGTCCACTGCGTAACGGCATCCATGCCCACAATAAAGCATAACTTTTTCATAAGAATTGATAACGTTGGCTAGTTCTTTAAGATGTTCATCACTTGGTATTACTCTTGGTTCGGTGTAAAAATTCTTGCCGGCCGAATACACGTCTTCAATGTCAGCACTCGCCACATCTCCTGGCAAGCCTAAAACCGCCACACCTTTTTGACTGATGGCATGTTGAATAGCCGTTTGCAACCCATTCATGGCTTGTTTGGGTGTATTGGCCATAAATACATATTTAGAGCAGTCTTGAAATAAATACTCCGGTCGTGTTTCCTGAAAATTATCAAGGCCCATTTTTTCTGTAAATATGGTAGATGCTATAGCTATCACCGGGTTGCCCGCTCTATTGGCATCATATAATCCATTGACAAGATGCACATGTCCAGGACCACTGCTACCCATGCAACAACCAATACCATTTAACTCCGCTTCCATGGAAGCGGCATAGGCCCCAGCTTCTTCGTGCCTTACATGAATCCATTGTATTCTCCCATCCCTTCTCACGGCATCATTTACAGGGTTTAAACTATCGCCAGTAATTGCGTAAATGCGTTTTACACCTGCTTCTACGAGCATTTCTACTAAATAATCTGATACGTTTTTGGACATGATATTTTATTATTGTTATTCTAATGTTCGTTAAGATATATTGTTTACAAAAGTTAAAGATTAGACTTTACACTAAATTAGTTTCTAACCTTATAGATTTTTCTTTATTTATTTTCAAAATGATTTCTCACAAATGCTTTTTTTTCATTATCGGTCATTTTATTTGCTGTTTCAATTTCAATTTTTATGTCTTTAAAATGTAAATCTTTATTCAAGTAATTGTGTAGTTCTACTTTTGCATTTGTTGGACCAAATAAAAGTACATGGTTATATTTTATAATCTCATTTGCTATTTCTTTGTAATAGGCTTCATGCATTTGCTGTCTTTTGTTATGCATAAGATTTTCGCTTCTACTCAAAGCTTCTATTTTTGTATTAAAAGTGAATTCTGAGTTTATAGAATGATTATTATTCGAGTTTATATCAATCAAATGTGCAGTTGAATGATCCATCCAGATACCTAAGTTGTTATTTGTTTTCATTATTATAAGTTTTAGTGTTTTTGAATTTTTCCAAGAATAGTTTCTATAGAGGTTTTTATTTTGTCAATAGCACCTGTTACAGCAATATCCATAGTGTTTGCCTGATTAGTGATAGCAATGGGTTGTCTGCCCTCAATTCTGGCTTCTATTAAACATGAAATATCATTAAATCCAGCCTTTTTTCCATTTTCATCTTTTAAGTGAACCTTTATTCTGGTAATATGAGATTCGAACCTTTGCAACGCTTCGGCTATTTGAGAGGTAAAAAAATCTTCACTTCTTTTTTCTCCAGAAATAGTTTTGTCTGTATTTATTTGGATTATCATGTTTTATAGTTTTTTAATGCTCTTTTGCATAAGTTTCTAATATGGCGTTTAATGAATCTAGATAGTCTTTTAGTGCTTTGTTATTTACTCCTTTTTCCACATTGGATAGGAAGTTTCTCGGTATTTCATTCATGTATTTAATCAGTTCTGGATATTCCTCTTGAATTTTTAAGGTTGTCAAGCGGATATTATCATTAAGGTCATTTTGAGATTCCATTTTCTATAATTTTAGAAGAATTAAAAGCATCTTTAATTTAAAGATGCTTTTAATAAATGCTATACTGAATTAACCGTCTATAGCAGGTTGATTCATATCTTTTTTTTGAGCTTTATCGGCAAGATTAAAATTACCATGAGCAACTATTGTACTTTCATGATTTCCCTCTTGAAGATACATAGCTGCTTCTAGATGGCTTTTTGCAGCAACCTGTAAATATCCAGTTGTTTTTCTGTGGTTTTTAATCCCTTTTATGTTTTTGTCTATGGGATTGCTAGATATCTGTTTTTTAATATTTGTTTCAGCGTTTTTCATTTTTTGTTTTGTTGTTTTTTTATTGTTGTTTTATCAATATCAAAATGGTCGGTTAGTTGGTCAACATTTCCAGTCGGATTTGTTGGATAAGTCTGTTCTTTTGTTCTTTTGAATTTCTTTCTATCTTTAATAATTGCCATGTTTGTTGTTTTAATTGTTCATTAATAGTATACAGCTTAAATACTAAAACATTGCCAATACTGTCTTAAAACCAAGAACTTATGTTAAATTAGCTTAACCATTAACATACTCTTTTAACGTTAAGTTTAGCTAAAAAATTTTGTTTGAAGGGATCGTTGTAACGTCTAAACTTTGTCGTTATGACACACACAGCTGTTTAGAATTATGTAGCTTTTATTCAGGACGCTCTACATTACAGCTAACGTGTTCGTGTATGGTTGGTTGCGTTGGCGAGAACTAAGTTAATAAAAGAAAACTAGCCTGTAGAAAATTCCGCAGGAATTTTCCGAGTACGCAACGACCACAGCAATTAAATATACACGTTGTTGTACACTGTTATTTTATTCTTTCACCAATTTTTCTATTCCAGAAGAGTCTATTTTCACTAAGTTAATATTTATTATTCCAGATGATTGGTTATTTAATTCAATTTTATCTACATAGGAAATCGAATTGATTGCACCAATTATCAATAAAGATGTTTCTCCAACAAGAGGAATGTCTTTAAATTTTAGATTGTCAACTTCCCTAAATTGAGTTATTAATGCATTTGTGCCTTCATACAATATATAAATGCATACGTGAGTAATATCTTCTCTATTCAATATGAGTTCATATGAAACAGTTGCATTTGGATATAATATCTTGTCAAGATTAATCCATCCAAACTCATTAATTAGAAATGAAGGATAATACAAATTGGTATAATTAATTTCAGTTGAAGTAGAATCAGACATTATTTCTGAATCTAATAAATCATCTACAGAATCATCAAGTAACTTGTTTTGATTTAGAGTTTGATAATATTCTAGGGAATCGATTGGAATTACTATTTCTCTAAAAGTTTCTACTCCTCCAAATCGTCTCGTAACTACACTATCTAATAATTCAAAAGTGACTAAGGAACTATCTTTTTGAGTCCAAATCGTCTGATTTAGACTGTCGAAGGATCCAATAAAAATTCTCTCATTTTTTTGAATTTTGTTTGCAAATTTTATTTCTATTTTCTCATTTTCTTTGAGTTTAATGCTCTTGCCATTGGCTTGTATATCCAAATAAATAACTCCATTAGATTCAAGAAGTTCATTTTTATTAGTTACTGTACTTAAATTTTCAGAGATTAATTCTAAACGGTTGTAAAATTCTTTTAAAATTACTCGAATTGAATCATTTTCAGATATCTCAAAGTTATTTCGGTCAAAATAGATTTTGGTTCCTTTTTTTCCGATAATTTCTTTGTAGGTTATTGTATCCAAATCAAAGACCTGTTTTTCAACAGTTACTATATTTTTCAAAGGGTTTTTAGGTAAAAAGTAGGTAGAGTCTTTTTTACAACTAAATATTGAAATAGCGATTAAGAAATATAATAGAATCTGATTTTTCATAGAATGCAACGAGTTTTTTTCATAATTGTGTACAACGGTTTGTATAATATTAGTTGCGTATTTTAAGCAACTAATTTAGTAAATAATTACCGAACAAGAAAGTCCGCGATGACTTTCGTAAATAGGCTAAAACCAGCAATTAATTTTATACTTTGTTAGCAATAGTTTTATTTTCTCTTTCCCATTTTTTAATAACTATGAAACAAATCACGATTGAAACACCAACAATAATTAGTTTTTGATTCTCATTTATTCCGTTTTTTATAATTTGATTAAACATTACTAAGTTAATAATCATATGAAAGGAAGTTGCTGCTAAAATTGATTTAGTTGAATCAATTACTTTTCCAATTCCCCAACTACCTAAAATCATCCAACCTAAAAATTTCACGTTACTTAATATGTCTTGATTGTTGATAAATGATAAATGCCATAAATACCATAAAAAACCAATAAGCAATACTCGTTGCCACTCTTTTAAAGGTTTTAGTTCATCCTGAAGATAACCTCTCCAACCAAATTCTTCACATATACAATAAAGTAATGTTCCAATTCCTCCCATCAAACCATAATAGTGTATGTTTTCATTATTAGAATTCTCTACTCCAATTACTACAAGTAGAATAATAGGAATTGATATCATTATAAGGCTCCACTTTTTTGATGTTCCAAATAGGCTATATTGTGTTACTCGTTCTTTTTTTAATAAATGGAGAGAAATTAAAGCCCCTAGTAGAAGTCCAATTGCTCCTAAAGGAGCGATTAGTGAAACAAGTAAAATGTTTAATGTATCTGTCGACTCTCTAATATGAAATAAGTCAAATCTAAAAACATTTGATAAGAAAATTCCTATCAAATAAAAAAGCATGATTCGTTGTATTGATTTTTTATTCATCTAGTTTTTAATTATTGCTAACGTTTGAGCCTTTGCGGCGGCCTGTTTGCTAAATGTTTTATCGAAGATACAAACATTTTCTTTTCATTAATGTAAAAATCGAAGGTTTTTACAGGCTGACGGCAAAGGCTGTGTTAGCAGCTGTCATTAGATTATGTTTTTCTTTGATTCTTAATTAATCTAGACTATCTCCATTAACTAAATTGTTTCTTTATTCTTGTTGTACATGATTTGGCAAACTTTATCCATTGACTTAAAAATTATTGCATCAAAACTTGGCGATTTTGTAATACTTGTCAAAGTTAGAACAGCATTGAAAAACATTTCATTATCACTTTTTTTAATACGCTCAATAAAATTCACTTTATTACTTCCTTTGGAAGAATCAGAAACAATTACTTCCTCTGTATTTATGTCTATTGCAAATAAAAAATTCTTATTCATATCTCCTAAATATTTAATTTCTTGATTACTGGTGATGATGACAGCGACCACTTGAATTCTTGGTTCTATTTTTACATCTGGCTCCTTTCTGTGTTGAGCCTGAACATTGTGTGGCAGTGGCTGAAGATTGATTTGGTGTAATCGTCTTTCCATCACAACAATTAAACCCAACTTTTTTATTATGTACTTTACAATAGCAACTATTTGATTTACTTCGATTGCACGTTAAACAAAGTAACTGAATATTTGACACATCACTACTACCTCCGCAAGAATATGGTATTATGTGGTCATATTCCAAATTTGAATAACTGCCACAACACTGGC
>Ga0307970_1000868_pt1 | contig 17436 bp, 14 predicted proteins | sample OrgLakmetagen712_FD_202093 | JGI IMG/M metagenome (GOLD analysis project Ga0307970, IMG submission 202093) | Saline water microbial communities from Organic Lake, Antarctica - #712 | ecosystem: Environmental > Aquatic > Non-marine Saline and Alkaline > Saline | place: Antarctica: Organic Lake... | reverse complement strand
ATAGCAGCTGTAACAGATTATCAGAATAGTGATGTACCAGAAGGAAACGGTATGGGCTCTGATGATGAGGTGCAAGTATTAATCACAGAAGATGATGGTCTTACCTGGACAGCACTTAGAACATATAGTCAAAGTGATTTTCCAAGTGAAACTGGTGATTTTGAATCGATTGATTTATCCGCTTACACTGGAAATGTACAAATTGCATTTTGGGGAACAGACGGCGCAGTTGCCGATTCAGAAGATTACGATTTTTTTATAGACGAATTCGAAGTAAGAACTCCACCAAACTGTTTTGATCCTACTGGGTTAAGTGTAACTAATGTAACTACTGATTCAGCAGATTTAAATTGGGATGATGATGTAGATGCATTAAATGGATACAATTGGGTCATATACACTTCACCAAGTGATCCTGAAGTAGATACCGCTGTAGATAGTGGTACTGCTGCCGCTGGAATGACCATGACACAAGTTACTGGTTTAATGTCTCAAACAGATTATGATTTTTATTTAAGCTCAGATTGTGATACTAATGGTGTTAGTTCATTGGCTGGACCTGTTACCTTTACAACCGAATGTGCCGCTTTTGCTGCACCTTTCTTAGAAAATTTCGATGATAATGGGACAGCATTACCTAATTGCTGGACGCAAACTAGTACAGTTGGAGTTTGGTCAGTTAATACTACACCTACTTTCGGAAACACGTATTCAGATAATACTTCAGGGAGTGGTTCATTTGCCTTAGTAGATGCTTCAGTTGCAAACCAAGGAAATGACATAACGCTTACAACTCCGTTTGTAGATGTGAGTACCCTAACTAGTCCAGCACTAGAATTTTTTGTATATCACTTCAAATCTCAAAATGCTACTGACAACATTATTTCAGTAGAGGTTTGGGATGGAGCGGCTTGGAATCAAGTTTATTTTGACGATACTGCTAACTTTGAAGGATGGGAGCAAGTAATTGTAGATTTGTCTTCATTAACATTAACTGGCGATATTCAAGCTAGATTTATTGTAGACAGTACACCAAACAATTTTTACAATGATATTGCTATTGATGATGTTTCTTTTGATGAAGGACCAGCTTGTTTTGCTCCTACATCACTTTTAACTTCTAATATTTCAGGTACAAGCGTAGATTTTAGCTGGGATGGAACAGTATCTTCTGTCAACGGTTATGAATGGGCAATTATTGAAGAAGGCGTCGGTGATATTACTGATGCTGCTACTTGGGTTGACACCAACATTACAGATGTATCTACAACCAATGCTTCTTCAAATGTATTATTGCCAGAAACAGCTTACGAAGTTTACGTAAGAACAGACTGTGATACAGAAGGACAAAGTGAGTGGACTTCAACTACATTTACAACAACGGTTTTATGTCCTACACCATCAAGTTTAGTCTTGGATAGTGTAGATATAAATCAAGCAAGTTTTTCTTGGATGGCTGCAACAGCAGAAACAGGAGGTTATGAGTATGTAATAATGCCTGAAGGTTTAGATCCAATAGTCGATTTTGCAGATAATGTTGATAATGGAACAACAGCTGCAGGTGTAACCACAGCATCATCAACTGCTTTAACACCTAATACTGCTTATGATTTTTATGTTCTAGCACTGTGTGATGCATCTGAAACAAGTGATTATATTTCAATATTATTTGAAACACCTTGTTCGGCATTTACACCAGATTATTTAGAAGATTTTGCTTCATATGTACCAGATTGTTGGGAAGAAGCAGGTTCTGGAGATCCTACTACTGGACCTTCAGATTTTGGTAGTTCATTATGGTCACATGATCAATTCTTGAACGCAACAGGGACAAATAATTCTGTTAATATTAATCTTTATACGAATAGTAGAGAAGATTGGTTAATATCTCCAACCTTTGATTTATCAGCAGGAGGTTATGAATTAGTTTATATAGCAGCTGTAACAGATTATCAGAATAGTGATGTACCAGAAGGAAACGGTATGGGCTCTGATGATGAGGTGCAAGTATTAATCACAGAAGATGATGGTCTTACCTGGACAGCACTTAGAACATATAATCAAAGTGATTTTCCAAGTGAAACTGGTGATTTAGAAACTATTGATTTATCCGCTTACACTGGAAATGTACGATTTGCATTTTGGGGAACAGACGGCGCAGTAGATGATCCAGAAGATTATGATTTCTTTATAGATGAATTTGAAGTAAGAACTCCACCTAACTGTTTTGAGCCTACTGGGTTAAATGTAACAAATATTACAGTAAATTCAGCAGATTTAAACTGGGATGATGATGTAGCTGCATTAAATGGTTACAATTGGAGTGTTTATGCCTCACCAAGTGATCCTGAAGTAGATACTGCTGTAGATAGTGGTACTGCTGCTGCTGGAGAGACAATGGTACAAGTTACTGGTTTAACGCCTGATACAGATTATGATTTTTATTTAAGTTCAGATTGTGATACTAATGGTGTTAGTTCATTGGCCGGACCAGTTGCCTTTTTCACAGGATATTGTGCACCTGTACATACAAGTGCTTTTGATTATGTTGTATCATTAGAAACCATTGGTGCTGAGCAAAATGTTTCTATCACTCAAACTGTGCAAGGACCAAATCAAGGCTATCAAGACTTAACAGATCAAACTATTGAAGCTTTTATAGATTCGAGTTTTGATGTAGACGTAACTTATAGTTTTGGAACATTTGGCTTTAAAGCTTGGGTAGATTGGAACAACGATTTAGTATTTGCAGAAGATGAAGTTATTTTCACAGATGAAAATACTACTGCATCAGCTATATCCACATTTGTAGTGCCAGATGATGTATTAGCAGGAGATTATCGGGTAAGATTCAGAGCCTATTGGCCGAATGATGAAGATCCAGGGTCTTGTGAATCAATTACTTGGGGTGATGCATTTGATTATACGCTAACAGTGTCTGAGGCTGCACCTGCATTTGCAAATGTACAAGTAATCCATAATTCTCCAGATCCAGCTGCAGCATCCGTAGACGTATACTTGGATGGAGCGTTATTGGATGATTTAACTGGCGTAAACTTTAGAGAAGCTACAGGATTTTTATTAGCACCAGCAGATGTAGACATCGTAATTGATGTTGTACCAGCAGGTGGAGATATTTCAACTAGTGTATTTACTCAAACCCTTAACTTGGTTGAGGATGAAAATTACATTATAGTAGCTAACGGAGTTTTAGATCCAACTGCGTTTATTACTGATAATGCATTTGAACTAAGTATTTATGCAGGAGCAAGAACAGTTGCAGCAGATCCAGCAGATGTGGATGTTTTGGTACACCATGGTTCGCCAGATGCACCAGCGGTAGATGTTAATGAAGTAACCGCAGGAAACTTGGTAGCTAATATAGCTTACCCAGAATTCCAAGGATACTTATCTTTACCTGAAGCAGATTATACCTTAGAGATTGCAGCAGCAGGAACTCCTGATGCCTTGTTAACTTATTCTGCACCTTTAGCTACTTTAGGTGGTTTTGAAGGAACTGCAATTACAGTAATAGCAAGTGGATTCTTAGGGGATGATGCAGGAACAGACAATGGCTTTGGATTATGGGTTGCAACAGCAGCAGGTGGTCCTTTATTAGAACTACCATTAGTTGAAGACGATGGTCCTATGGACCCTGCCCCAGATCCTATTGAAGATCCTGAGAATGTAATTAGTTTATTTAGTGGTGTATATACAAATGTTACTGTAGATACTTGGTTAACGCCATGGTCATCTGCAGACCTAGAAGATATTCAAATTCAAGGTAATGACACTAAACTGTATACTAATCTAGATTTTGCAGGTATAGAAACTGTAGCAAATCCTATTGACGCAACTGAAATGGACTTTTTCCATATCGATGTTTGGTCTCCAAATGCAACCACATTTAGAGTTAAATTAGTAGATCTTGGAAGCGGTGCTGTTGAAGGCGAAATAGCTTTTGATATTGCACAAGAGGAATGGGTAAGTTTACAAATTCCACTAGATGATTTTGCAGATGCAGATGTAGTGACAGATCCAAATAACTTGTTGACAGTTAGAAATTCTATACAACAGTTAATCATTTCGGGTTTACCTGTTGGAGCAGTTACTGCTTATGTAGACAATGTTTACTTTAGTGATGATCCTTCGGTCTCTACAATTGATTTTGATGCTGATAATTTCACTTATTATCCAAACCCAGTTAATAGTGAGCTTCGTATTGAAGCAAATAATACTATCGAACAGGTTGAGGTATTCAATGTGTTAGGTCAGAGAGTGATTTCTCAACGTCCTAACCAAACTAATCCTATTTTGGATATGAATAATTTAGAAGCTGGTGTTTACTTAATGAAAGTAAGCATAGATGGAACCAATAAAACGTTCCAGATTATTAAAGACTAGTTTTTATAATTTTAATTCTAAAATCCCAGTGCGAAAGTGCTGGGATTTTTTTATGCTTTATATTTACGCCATGAAATTTGCATATTCATTTATAGTACCTGTTTTCAATCGACCAGAAGAAATTGATGAATTGCTTTTAAGCATTTCGAAACAAGCTGATTTGTCATTTGAAGTTGTAATTATAGAAGATGGATCTACTGCTACATGCCAACATGTTATAAACAAATACAGCGATAGACTAGCTATAAATTACTTACAAAAGGAAAACACGGGTCCAGGCGATTCCAGAAATTTCGGCATGCAAAATGCAAATGGAAAGTTCTTTCTTATTTTAGATTCAGATGTTATTCTTCAGGATAACTATTTACAGAGTGTAGATGATTTTTTAAAAATAAATAAAATTGAATGTTTTGGAGGACCAGATTTAGCACACCCTAGTTTTACAAAATTGCAAAAAGCTATTGATTTTACCATGACTTCTTTTTTAACAACAGGAGGAATAAGAGGAAACAAAACCCAAATTCAACAATATGAACCTAGGAGTTTCAATATGGGAATATCTAGACAATTGTTTGTAAAAACGAATGGCTTCACTAATATTCACCCTGGCGAAGACCCAGACTTATCTATTCGGATTCAGAAATTAGGTTATCAAACTGCTTTCTTAGCTTCAGCAGGGGTGTATCATAAAAGAAGAATCTCTTGGTCTAAGTTTTTTCAACAAGTATATAAATTTGGACTAGTAAGACCTATTCTTTTTAAGAAACATCCTACTACGATCAAACCGAGTTATTTTTTCCCGAGTATGTTCTCCTTTTTTTTAGTAATGGGAATTCTATTTTCCATACTTGGTTTTCCGTATTTGCTTTTTGTGTATGTATTTTATTTAACTAGCTTAGGCTTAGTTTCTTTTTTTAAGTATACCTCCTTAAAAATTTCTTTGTTTTCTATTTTAGCAACACTTATTCAATTTTTAGGATATGGATTTGGTTTCTTTAAAAGCTTTTTATATATACATCTATTAAGAAAAAAACCAGAAGAACAATTTTCTTTCTTATATTATGCAGGTAAACATAAATTTTAATGAGCAGCAAAGTATCAACTAAAAATAAAATACTAAAGTCTTTAAGTCAAGCCAATTGGAAAGCTTTCTTATTCTTTACCTCTTTTACTTTTTTTTTGTGGTTGATTCTTCAATTTACAAAAACGCACAAAGTAGATTATGAAATAAGTATTATATTATCAGAAATACCAGTTAAAGAGGTGCTTTCTGATAATCAAATAAAATTATCAACTACAATCGAGCAGACGGGTTTTACTTTATTCAAAAAACAATTTTCAGAAAATTCAATAAGTTTGCCTGTAAGTGCATTACAAAAAAAGGATTCTGCTTATGTATTTCAGAGTAGCTTATTTGTTGCTCAAATTGCAAGTGAGCTAAAACTTTCTTTAGATCACTTTAGCATAAATACTAAGGATTTTGTCATTCCTTTTACAATTAAATCTTCAAAAAAAATTCCACTAGTAACCAATGTTAATATAGGTTATGCCAAGTCTTTTGCTAGTTATGTGGGACTTCAAATTGACCGAGATTCTATTAAAATTGCAGGTCCTACAGATGTGATTTCTGCTATTTCATCAATAGAAACTGAAGAAGTAACACTAGATGAACTAAGGAAGGATAAATCAGGAAAATTGAAGCTGATGAAACCATTTTCTGATGTAGTCATACTTGAGTTTGAAAATGTGAATTACAACATAGAGGTTGAAAAGTTTACAGAGCAAAGTTTCAGTCTGCCCATTGAATTGAAAAATACACCCGAAAATTACAATGTACTGCTCATTCCTGAACGAGTTACTGTAAAATTTCAGTCCAGTTTAGAAGATATGGAAAACATTAGTGAGGAAGATTTTCAAATAGAATGTGACTTTAATTCTGCTTTGAACGAAATTTCTTTGTTGATTCCTAAACTAGTGAACCAGCCTCAAAAAGCAATTCGCATTCAATTGGAGCCAAATCGCATAGAATATATTCTTCGTAAATAAATAAGTATGATTGTTCTTGGTATTACAGGCGGTATAGGGAGTGGGAAGACAACGGTGGCTAACTTTTTTAAAAAACTAGGTGTCCCTGTTTTTATTGCAGACGAACAAGCCAAACAACTCATGAATTCTTCTACTGAATTGCGACAAGGTATCGTTCAAACTTTTGGAGAAGATGCCTACCAAAACAATCAACTTAATCGGGAATACTTGGCCAAACAAGTTTTTAATGATTCAGAAGCTTTACAAAAATTGAATCAATTGGTTCATCCAATAGTTGCGGAAGCTTTTAGGAATTGGAAAAACAAACAAAATCTTCCTTTGGTCGCTTATGAAGCTGCTATTTTATTTGAACATAACAGACAAGAGATTTGCGATTATACCATTTTAGTCGTAGCCCCAATAGAAGTCAAAATAAAACGTATTCAAGAAAGAGATGACGCTTCTCGTTCTCAAATTGAAGCAAGAATGAAAAACCAATGGAGCGACGAACGAAAAATGAAACTAGCTGATTTTGTCATAAAAAATGAAGAATTATTAAAAACAGAAGAAAATATCCATAAAATTTATAAATATTTAAAGAATACTCATAATTTTTAAATTATTATGCAGTTAATGTTTTCTTAAACCATCAAATGTTAAAAGGCTTAAATTTTACATTTGGTGCATGAATAAAAAGCTATTTCGACTATTAATTATCCTGATGAGTATTTCTTTGATTGGGATAATTTTTGTTCAAGGATATTGGATAAAAAACTCTGTTGAAAGTAGTGAAGAACAATTTTCAATATCTGCAAAACAGATTTTAATAAATGTAGGTCGGACAGTTGAAAATGAAGAATTAGACAAATATTATTTTGAAGTTGCCGCTATGGCAGATTCAGTAGATGCTTTGCAAACGCAGCTAAGTGAACTTTTTCATTTAAAAGACAAAAACGAATCTAGCGAGTATTATGTATACTCCAATTCCATTCTTCAGGAAGACTATAAAGTATCTTCTCCTTTTTTGTTTGGGGATAAAGATAGCATTGAATTCAGAAAGTTAGTCAATAGAAAGGTTACTCGCGTAGTGCGTAAAGACGGTGTTGATAAAAATCAACTTTCTGCCATGGATCGTTACGAGCGAATTCAAAAGATGGATAAAGAAGAACGGTATTTAATGCGTGATGCTATTCAGGAAGGAGCAAGTATGTTGCCTATTCATCAACGTGTTGATGCTGAGCACTTAAATTTATTGATAGAAGAACAATTGAAACAACGCAATTTAACTTCACAATTTGAATATGGAATATACAGTAATGATTTACCTACCAAAGTACGATCAGATAATTTTGTATTGAATAGCCCTTCTACCTATGGAGTTCCTATCTTTCAGTCTAAAAACAAAAATGACAACTATAAATTTTTCATCAATTTTACAGATAAAAATAAAGCAATACTTTCTTCCATTTCAAAAATGGCTATCATTTCAATCATATTTACAATTATTATTGTATTGACTTTTTCTTCCGCTATTAGTCAATTATTTAGACAAAGACAAATTTCTGAAATCAAGACCGATTTCATCAATAATATGACGCATGAATTTAAAACACCTATTGCCACCATCAATTTGGCTTTAGATTCTATGAATAATCCAAAGGTTGGCGAAAACAAGGAAATGATGAGTCGTTATTTGAAGATGATTCGAGATGAAAATAAACGTATGCATGCTCAAGTTGAAAATGTACTTCGTATTTCAAAATTAGAGCGAAATGAATCGGATATTGATAAGGATAGACAGAAACTTCATGATCTTATTGATAGAGCCATTGGCCACGTTGACTTGATTGTGAAAAATAGAAGCGGCTACATCAAGAAGCAATTAGATGCTAACAAAAGCTCGATTTTAGCTAGTGAATCACACTTTACTAACGTGATTGTTAATGTGTTAGATAATGCCATAAAATATTCGCCAGACACACCAAAGATAGATATTGAAACAGAAAATGTGAAAAACTTCGTTATTCTTAAAATAACAGACCATGGCGCTGGCATGAGTAAAGCTGTGCAAAAGAAAATTTTTGATAAATTTTATAGAGAACATACCGGAGACGTACACAATGTAAAAGGCCACGGGCTTGGCTTAGCGTACGTAAAACGTATTGTAGAAGACCACCACGGTGAAATATCCGTTGAAAGCGAAAAAGGAGTAGGAAGCTCCTTCATTATTAAATTACCCTTAATATCATAAACATATGGAAACTGAAAACAAGAAAATTTTATTAGTAGAAGACGATCCAAATTTTGGAATCGTATTGAAAGATTACCTTAGCATGAACGAATATGACGTAACCCACGCCAAAAACGGAATGGAAGGTTTTGAAAAATTTAAAAAAGGAGATTACGATTTATGTATCTTAGATGTAATGATGCCTTACAAGGATGGTTTCACTTTAGCAAAAGAAATCCGAGAGAAAAACGAAGATGTTCCAATTATCTTTTTGACAGCAAAATCGATGAAAGAGGACGTGTTGAAAGGCTACAAAGTAGGAGCAGACGATTACCTAAACAAACCTTTTGATAGTGAAGTTTTACTCATGAAAATTAAAGCTATTATGCAACGCAAGTCTAGCGATAGTTTAGCAGATAGTAAGCAATTTGAATTCAATATTGGGAATTTCCATTTGAACTCAAAACTGCGATTTTTAACTTTCAAAGAAGACGAGCCTATTAAATTGTCTCCTAAAGAGAATGAGTTACTACGCATGCTAGCTTTACATGAAAACGATTTAATGCCCCGTGAGTTAGCGCTGACTAAAATTTGGAGAGACGATAATTACTTTACATCAAGAAGTATGGATGTATATATCGCCAAGTTAAGAAAGTATTTAAAAGTAGATGATTCGGTTGAAATCTTAAACATCCACGGAGAAGGTTTCCGTTTGGTGGTAAAAGGTTCCGACGGAAAAAGCGCGTAAGCAAATTGAAGTGTTTTATATTTGCTTTCAGTTTCAAGTATACACAGGTTAATTACTTTACACACCCTTAGCCTGTGTGTATTTATCTTCTATTTTTTGAATGATTTCTTCAACTGGAGTTTCATAATCAAACCAAAGTGCATCTTCCTGGTTTTTAAACCATGTGAGTTGTCGTTTTGCAAATCTTCTTGTGTTTTTTTTGATTTCAGACACGGCATGTTCTAAACTTGAATTTCCATCAAAATAAGTAAATAATTCTTTGTAACCTACTGTGTTTAGTGCGTTCAATCGTCTTTTCGGATAAAGTTTTTTGGCTTCTTGCAGCAAGCCCATTTCCATCATAACATCTACTCTTTTTTCAATTCGATTGTAAATGATTTCTCTAGGAGCAGTCAAACCAATTTTTATGGAAGCAAAGTTCTTCTGTTTCTTTTTTTTGCCTAAAAATTGAGAATAAATTTGACCAGAAGACCTGTAGATTGCCAAAGCTCTAATAACACGTTTTGGATTATCTATTGCGATGTCTTGATAGGATTTTTCATCAATTTTTTTTAGCTCAGCTTGTAAATGTTGCAGCCCTTTCTCTTCAAGTTCAGTATTCAATTCTTGCCTTATATGTTCCGCTACCTTAGGAAAATCATCTAAGCCTTCGGTTGCCGCTTTTACGTATAAACCACTACCTCCAACCAATATCACTTTTTGGTTTTTTAGAAAAAGGCTATTCAGTTTTTTATCAGCATCAGCTTCAAATTTCCCTACGCTGTAATTCTCTTCAATGGAAATATGCTGAATGAAATGATGTTTTGCAGCAGCTAATTCTTCAGTAGAAGGAACCGCCGTACCAATGTTCATTTCTTTGTAAAATTGCCTAGAATCTGCTGAAATAATTTCAGTTGAAAAGTGCTTTGCAAGTTGAATAGATAAGGCAGTTTTTCCAATAGCGGTAGGACCTAAAACACAAATAAGTTGATAGTTAGGGCTTGACATTTATTCCTCTTCTTTTTTCTTATTTAAAGAATAACCACAAGCATGGCAATATTCCGAATGATTAGCATGACGTACTTCGCCGCAGTTGTAACAAGATTGTGTATTGGTATAATCCTTATCCTGTTTAACCATTTCTGCAGAAACTATTCCAGTAGGTACGGCAATAACACCATAACCCATAATCATAATAATGGATGCTATAAATTGTCCCAGCGGTGTAACAGGATGAATGTCTCCATAACCAACAGTTGTTAAGGTAACAATAGTCCAATAAATGCTTCTAGGAATGGAAGTATAACCATGCTCTGGCCCTTCTACAATAAACATAATCGTTCCTGCAATAAACGAAACAATGATAACGCTGTATAAAAAGGTTAAAATTTTAGGCAGGGAGTTTTTAATAGCTACACTAATTCTAGCACCTGCTCCTGTAAATTTTGCTAGCTTTAAAACTCGGAAAACCCTTAATAATCGTAATGCTCTAAACGAAAGCAATGCTCCTGAGCCAGCAAATATTAATGAAAGATATAATGGGATTGTTGCTAAAAAGTCTACAATGCCATAAAAGCTAAAAATGTACTTAGTCGGTTTTTTGATACTAATTATTCTCAAAATATATTCAATAGTAAAAAAAATAGTGATTACCCACTCCGCAACAACGAACCAATCGTGGTAAGCTTCATTCAAATACCCAACGGAATCAAACATGACTAATGCAAGGCTAATAATAATGACAATGAGAAGTACAATGTCAAAGATTTTACCTGATTTGGTATCAGCCTCATAGATTACTTCGTGAACTTTTTCTTTCCAAGTCATACTTCCAAAATTACTGAAATCATTTTAATTGAATTAGCTTAATTCGCTTTTCATTTTTTCTGATATAGGTTTGTACGATATGTCGAGCATCTCTGTTATTTTCTAAAGGAGTAATAACTTGTTGAAGCACTTCAGGATTTTGAATCTGATAATTTAAATTGAAAAATCCTATTCCTTTCAATTTTCCATTCGCTATATACACTACAGATTTTTCTGATGAATTCCTTCCTCTGTCTACGACCAACATATTCTTATTTTCGAAGCTGTAACGTTCTATCACTTGCTGCGCTCTCACATTGTAATCTTCGGTAGTTTCCTCTCCCACACAAGCTCCTTTGCATTCCTTTATAGTGTAATTGAAACAAGATCCTTTGGTTTTGTGTAAACCACATAGGCGTTGGCATAAATCATACTCTTCAATAATGTAATTGAGTACAGATTTTGCTTGCATCGCATTGGTAAATGTAGTTATGGGTTCAGCTTTGAGATTGGCAGAACCAATTTTAAATTCAATATAGCCTTTTGCATTTACTTTGCTATATAAAGCATGCGTATATAATCTCTTTTTTAAAGCCCGATTATACTTCGGTTGAATTTCTTTAATTTCTTGGCTTTCTTTTAAAAGTGCAATCAATTCACTTCCTGTGACTTCTACATTTATTTGTTCAACTTCTAGCTGAATTTGCCTTGATTTGTGGTTGTCATTAGTAAAATGTTGATTTGCTCTTTTTTTGATATTTTTACTTTTACCGATGTATATTATTTTTCCTTTGGTGTTATGAAAATAATAAACGCCAGTTCGTGAAGGTAACTCCTCAATTAATCGAATTAACTTCTGGTCTTTCCTTTTCTTTGGTTTAATTTGTATGCTATTCGAAATTACTTCTTTTGAAGTATCCTTTTGCAAAAGCAACTTAAACAATTCCACAGTAGCCAAGGCGTCACCAGATGCTCGATGTCTGTTAGTAATAGGTATGCCTAAGTTTTTTACTAATTTACCTAAGGAATAGGAGGGTAAGTTTGGCATTAATTTTTGAGATAAGTCTACTGTGCAAATCGATTTTTTTTCATATTCAAATCCCAAGCGTCTGAACTCTGTACTTAAAATCCGGTAATCGAATTTGGCATTGTGAGCTACTAAAATGCAGTCTTCTGTGATTTCAACAATCCGTTTAGCTACTTCGTAAAATTTAGGTGCATTGCGAAGCATTTCGTTATTGATGCCAGTGAGACCAACTACAAAAGCTTGTATTTTTCGTTCTGGATTAATTAAGCTTATGAATTGGTCAACCACTTTTTCGCCATCAAATTTATAGATAGCAATTTCTGTTATTCCCTCTTCATTAAATTTTCCACCAGTGGATTCTATGTCTAAAATGGCAAACAAATGTTATTGTTTATTTTCGTTCTCCAAAGATAGCACTTCCTATTCTAATCATGTTGCTATCGTGTTTTATACCTAACTTATAATCACCGCTCATACCCATAGAAAGAATATGGAGTTGTTTGTGTTCCTGCTTCAACTCATCAAAAGTTTCTTTTAAATAGGCAAACTCGCGTTCTATTTGGTCTTCATCATCTGTAAACGTCGCCATTCCCATTAAGCCTACAATTTTTACGTGCTCAAATTTTGAAACACCTTCATCTAGCAATAAATGAGTTAAATCTTCTTTGCTCATTCCAAATTTAGAATCTTCTTCAGCAATCTTAAGTTGCAGTAAACACCTAATTTCACGGTCATTTTGTTTAGCTCTTTTGTTTACTTCTTTTAGTAATTTGAGTTTATCTACTGCATGAATTAAGCTTACATAAGGCGCCATGTACTTCACTTTATTGGTTTGTACATGACCAATCATGTGCCACTCAATGTCTTTGGGCAGGGCTTCCCACTTATCAGTCATTTCCTGGATTTTGTTTTCTCCAAAAATTCGCTGTCCTGCATGGTAAGCTTCCAAAAGGTCTTCATTGGGTTTGGTTTTTGAAACCGCAACCAAAGCAACATCATCTGGAATTTCAGATTTAAACTTTTTAATATTCCCTTCAATATCTATGGACATAATGTTCTATTCTTAAAATTCGTGTATACAAATACCACTTCTTAATTTGGGGTCAATATACGTACTTTTAGGGGGCATGCTTAAGCCTTCATCTGCTATGTGTTTTACTTCTTCCATATTTACTGGTAACATACCAAATCCTACAGCAAACTTTTTTGCATCCACTTTTCCTTTTACGTAAGCCATGTCTTTTTGAGCTGGTACATAAGTAACCCGCTTGTTATTTTTGAAATCTTCTATTCCTAAAATGGGCTTTAAGATTTTATCATTTAGAATCTGAGCATCCAATTCATCTAAAGCATTTTTAAATTCCTGATGATTTTGCCGTAAATACAATGAATAAAATTCTCCATCTAGATACATGCTAAAATGATGTTTATAAGTAGGCTTATAATAATCTTGTTTTCTGTTTTCAATTCTGAAAAATTCATCCATTTGAATTAAAAACTCTTCTTTTGTTAAGCCATTTAAATCGGTTATCAACCTATTAAACTCTCTTATTTTTAATTGGTCTTCTGGAATTAAATAACTTAAAACGAAGTTATAAGCTTCATTTCCCGTATGATTATCGTTTTCTAAAGCCAGTTTGTTTGCCAGCATTACCGAAGATGAAATCCGGTGATGTCCATCTGCAATATACAAATGCGATACCTTTGCTAAGGCATTTTCAATAGCTTCAATTTTTTTGGAATCCTTGATTACCCAAATGTAATGGGTTTCTCTAGAAGTGGTAGTAAACTCATATTCAGCTCTGTTTTGAACAATTTCTTTTGTCATTTCTTCCAATTCAATTTGCTTTGGATGGGTAAGTAAAATAGGGTCTGTATTAAACCGAACTGTTTTTAAGTAATCTGTAAAAACCGAAACCCGTTTGGATAAAGTTTCTTCGTGGCGTTTAATTTTGTTTTCATTGTAATCATCTGCATGGCAACAGCCTACAAATCCAGAGAAAACATCACTATTTCTGTAATAAATTTGGTGTAATAAAAAAACAGGCTGCTCTTCCGTTGTGAAAATGCCGTCTTCCTTGAACTCTAAAAATCGATTTTTTACTAGATTAAATCGTTCTTTTCCAGCAATTTCTTTTCGGTATTTAAATCCAGGGTTGACAATGTGTAAAAATGAAAACGGATTGTGTTCCAGTCTAGCTTCGCGTTCTTTTTTAGTATAACTTTCGTAGGGTCTTGACGCCACTAAACTAATTTTAGTTCGGGTTGGTCTGGTTGCTTTAAATGCACAAAACTTCGGCATCTTAATTTGTAAATTGACTAGATACTACTTCTGCTTTTCTGCTTTCGCTGTAATTGTAGAAACCTTCTCCAGATTTAATTCCCATTTTCCCAGCTCTTACCATATTTACCAAAAGAGGACAAGGTGCGTATTTTGGATTTTTAAAACCATCGTACATTACTTCTAAAATGGAATGACAAACATCTAAACCTATAAAATCAGCCAATTGAAGCGGACCCATTGGATGCGCCATTCCTAGTTTCATGACTGTGTCAATTTCTTCAACTCCTGCAACTCCAGTATACAAGGTTTCTATAGCTTCATTAATCATCGGCATCAAAATACGGTTGGCTACAAAACCTGGATAATCATTTACCTCGGTAGGAACTTTGTTTAAATTCTTAGCCATTTCTACCACCTTGTTATTGGTTTCATCAGAAGTGTTGTACCCTCGGATAATTTCTACCAATTTCATGATAGGCACCGGATTCATAAAGTGCATTCCTATTACCTGATCTGCCCGATTTGTAACGGCGGCAATTTTAGTAATTGGAATAGAGGAGGTGTTGGTAGATAAAATACAGTTTTTAGGACAAACCTTATCCAAGGTTCTGAAAATATCCAACTTGATGTTTTCGTTTTCTGAAGCTGCTTCCACCACCAAATCGGCTTGTTTAGCACCTTCTTCTAGTTTAGTAAAGGTCTTAATATTACCTAAAGTAGAAACTTTATCATCTTCTGTGATTTTTTCTTTGGCCAACATTCTATCCAAGTTTTTGGTAATGGTGGCGATCCCTCGGTCTAAGCTTTCTTGACTTAAATCAACCAGACTTACGTGGTATCCAAATTGTGCAAAAGTGTGCGCAATTCCATTTCCCATGGTTCCTGCGCCTATAACTGTTATATTTTTCATAGTGTATGTTTTTCCTATCTCTAACCCTTTCCAAAAGAAAAGAGACTTATTAATTTTTCTTTCCTGATGAAAAGCTTTCTTGACTTACTGCTTCTGTATTATTCTAATAATTTAGAAAATGTTTTACTTACCTCTAATTTAATGGAATTTTCTAAGATTCCTATAGTAAATTCAACTAAACTTTTTTCCAGTGTAGCAATTTTATGAACCCGAATTACAGAAGGTAATTTTAAACCAGATTCTTTCAATTCATCTATAAAAATATCATTTGTAGTTTTATAGATTTGACTTGTAATTCTGCAAACAAGAATATCTCCATCATCAAAATCATTTAATATTAATGCAGGTCTTTTCTTGTGAGATTTACCGTCCGTGAACGGAAATTTTAAAAGGACAATATCTCCAAAGTTTAACTTGCTCATTATTAATAATTATCATAAACCGAATCCGATTCAGCGTAGCCGTTTAAAAAATGGTTCTGAGCTGATTTTTGAAAAATGACATCATCTTTCATATCTACATCTTCAACTAATACAATTACCCTAACATTTTGATCTTTGTTCGATTTGAGTTCAGATTGTATTTTTAAGGGTATTGAAATCTGATTATTTTTAATTTTAGATTTAAATTCTACTGCTTTCATTTTTTTGGTCTTTCAACAAATATAATCAATTACTAATCAAAGTTTCTTTGTTTATTTTATTCAAAATTTATATTTTCTCTACTCTCTACTCTCTACTCTCTACTCTCTACTCTCTACTCTCTACTCTCTACTCTCTACTCTCTACTCTCTACTCTCTATAACCACCATTGAAATTCCCTCTTCGGAGACTAGGGGGCATCAAATGCCGCTATCACCTGCAATGCTACTCTTAATGCTTTGGTACCATCTTCTAAATTAACGATGGGTCTGGTGTTATTTTCTATGGCATCTGCAAAAGTTTCTAGTTCATCTAAAATTGCGTTATTACTTCCTACTTCGGGGTTATCAAAATAAATTTGCTTTTTAACTCCTTCCGCATTTTGTAAAATCATATCGAAATCACCTGGTTTTTCTGGTGCATCTTTCATTTTTACCACTTCAATTTGCTTTTCCAGAAAGTCTACAGAAATGTAGGCGTCTTTTTGAAAGAATCTAGATTTACGCATGTTTTTTAATGAAATACGGCTGGCGGTTAAATTGGCAACACAACCATTTTCAAATTGAATTCGTGCGTTGGCAATATCTGGCGTGTCTGAAATAACAGATACTCCAGAAGCATTTACTTGCTTCACCTCAGATTTTACAACGCTCAAAATGGCATCGATGTCATGAATCATTAAATCTAAAACCACTGGCACGTCTGTTCCTCGCGGATTAAATTCAGCTAAACGATGGGTTTCAATAAACATGGGATTTTCAATTTTAGAAATCGCCGCTCTAAAAGCGGGATTAAACCGCTCTACATGTCCAACTTGACCTAAAACTTTATGTTTTTTAGCTAAAGCAATTAACTCTTCGGCTTCTTCCACGGTATTGGTTATTGGTTTTTCTAAAAATACATGCTTCCCTTTTTCTATGGCTTTTTTTGCCATTTCGAAATGAGAAAGCGTTGGGGTAACAATATCAATTACATCTACTTCAGCAAGCAAATCGTCATAATTTGAAAAGTATTTATAACCGAATTCTTTTTCTATTTCTAAAGCATTAGATGGGTTTACATCATAAAATCCAACTAAGGTATATTTATGAGATTCGTTTACTAAACGCAGGTGGATTTTCCCTAAGTGACCTGCGCCTAAGACGCCAATTTTAAGCATAGTTTTGCATTTCCTACAAAGGTAGCATTCTTTTTTAGTTTCGCTAAAAAGCGACCCTTTTTTAAATTTTGCTTAAGGAAAATAAGCTTTGACTTAAATATAAAAATACAACCTAATTATTAAATTGGCTTAAAAGTAAGATTTTTGGATTTTTTTTATTGTTAAATAGGTAATACCTTGCCCACGTGTTTTTTTTTTTTTTTGATTTGTAAGGTAAAACTTT
>Ga0307970_1000812_pt1 | contig 18197 bp, 12 predicted proteins | sample OrgLakmetagen712_FD_202093 | JGI IMG/M metagenome (GOLD analysis project Ga0307970, IMG submission 202093) | Saline water microbial communities from Organic Lake, Antarctica - #712 | ecosystem: Environmental > Aquatic > Non-marine Saline and Alkaline > Saline | place: Antarctica: Organic Lake... | reverse complement strand
GGCTCACATAAATTTTCTGGGGATTAAGCAAAAAGTTTCTCTAATCTAAACATGAAGAATTTGACATCTACAACTCCTCTCTGATTAGCTCTAAAGAGTTTTATTTTTGAGTTGAATGATTCTGCATTTGCATTCGTGTTTCTATTGTTAAAGAAGTTTAATATAGTTTCCAGATGATATTTTAGGCTATTTACAGCGGTATTAAACACATTTATTTCTAGCTCCTTTGTATCTTCTATCCATAGGTTCATCTTCTCTCTTGCTTGTAATTTGCATCTTTCTTCATATATGTTTCTAAACTCTAGAACATGCTTATATGCCTTTTCTAATATGGGATAGTTTTCAAACAATAGCTCAGCTCTTAGCTTTTGATTTTCCGTCCATTGATTTGGTTTTTTAGCGATAATGTATCTGCTTCTGGCTAGTAATTGTTTAGCAGTGTCACCATTTTTAAGTATTATCGGTTTATATTTTAATCCTTGATCTTTAGCAGCCTTAATGGCTTGATTTTCCTTTTCTATTTCTTCCCACCTATACTTGATTCTTAAATGTTGAAGTGCTTCCATGATTAGTCTTACCACATGAAAACGGTCTGTAACCAATATACTTTCTGGGAAGCACAATCTTGATGCAGCTTGCATGTTGTTAGCCATGTCAAGAGTTATTTCTTCAACTATTTTTCGTGTTTCTAATGGGATTAGATTTAAAACGTCTATTATATCTTGACTTTTAGCGCCTTTGATACAGGCCACTAGTGTTTTTTTCTTGCCTCTTCCACTTTTATTAGTTACAAAGGTGTATAACTCTCCTTTGGACAAACTCACTTCATCTATGCTTAAATTTTTTCCTATATTTTCAGGGTAGATCAAATATTCTTCGGCATGATTGTACTGTTCCCACGCTTTAAAACCACTGATCTTTTTCTTGTAATGGCGTTGTAGTAAATTGGCTTTTATAGCGTAATAACTGGCAATATTACTTATCGTATCTTCTCGGGTCTCTACCTGTACCTTTTAAAAAATCTGAAAGCTCAACCGTTAATTTTGAACCTTCTGCTATAAACGAATAGTCGCTTTTGATGATTCTTGATTTGTCATTCTTTTGACGCCACCTTCGCCTTTTTATGCATAAATAAACTGCTTTGCCTCGTATGGGAAAATCTTGTATTGAGGTGCGTGTATAAAATCCCTTTGATTCATAGTCGGTCGCATTGTAACATGGCGGAAGTACATTCTTCTCATCTAAATAGATGTAAAAACAGTCTTTTTTTGTAGTTAAATCTCCAAGCTCTCTAAAGTCTACAATAGAAAAATAATCAAGTAAACCTGTAGGTAGAAACGATTTTAATAAGCTAGAATCCATCAAGTCTTTTTCGCAAATCTATGACTTCTCCCCATATTTTTTATGTGACCCAAACTATATTTTCAAATATCAGCAAAATCATTGAAAGAGGTAAAAAAAGTTCAACATACAAGTATGCTTTATTAAGAGGAACTATTGATATCATTCAGGAAAATTCACCTTATTTATCTTACAAAAATGATAAGGTTTATGTCCCTCTTGGATTATTAGTTGAAAAATGGATATTGTATTATTATCCAATATTTGAGCTAGACATAAGTCAAAATACAAGTAAGAATTCCAGCTTTGAATTAAGATTAAAAGCCTTAATTAAATATTACGAGAAAAAGGGGAACTTTTCAGCATTTTATAATGACTTACATAAAAACAATATCCCTGATGAATTCAAATTAGAATTCTTTGAATTATTACGGAGTATAAGAGAAACTATCTGTGACATGCCAATGAAACACATTGGAAATGTTCTAACAAAAAATCATTATTCAATTTTTAAACCAACGAAGTATAAAATTTTCAAGAGTAACTTTCATAAATACTCTGATAGAGAAAATATAATAAATGACTTTGGAGAATTTTCTATACCAATTGCATACTATGAAGCTTTTAAAATTTTTGGTAGCTTCATAAATGGAAAAGATTCCATTCTTTTTAAATGGGCAGAATTTTCAGCTAAGGCATCAGGAGATAATTTAAGCATAGGTAATGTTGTTACGCAAGTATTAAAAAGCCCAATAACAGAAAGAGAAATATTAGAATCCAAAAAATTATACAAACAAATTCTTGAGAAAAAAGGAAACGTTTATTGTGTTTGGACTGGTAAAAAATTAAAAAAATACGATGTAGATCACATAATTCCATTCTCTGTTTGGAAAAATAATGACCTTTGGAATTTACTGCCTTCAAATTCAAACATAAATAGGAATCAAAAAAAAGATAAAATACCATCCCCAATTCTAATTGAAAAACAAAAAGATATTATTTTGAATTATTGGAATCTTATATTTAAAGAACAATCAGTAAGGTTTAAAAAAGAATTTCAAATTGCTCTTCTAGGTAATCTATCTTTTGATGAATGGCAACAAAATGGTATTTCTCAGCTTAAAGAAAGCTGTACTTATCTTATTGAAAATAGAGGTTTTGAAGAATGGAAAAACTAAACCCAAATAGTCACCTTACCGCCAAAGAAAGAGAAAAACTCTCTTACCCTAGTCGCATTTTGTTTAATCAAAATAGGATTGAAGGGAGTGTGTTAGATTTCGGTTGCGGACATGGAAAAGATGTTGAGGAATTAAAAGGAAAAGGTATTGACATATCAGGCTATGATCCACATTACCAGCCTAATTTTCCAACAGAAAAATTTGACACTATAATATGTCATTACGTATTGAATGTAATTCAAAAACAAGAGCAAGCCAAAGTGCTTTATGAAATTTCTACACTTCTCAAGTTTGGTGGTAAAGCTTATTTTAGTGTAAGGCGAGATATCAATAAGCCTGGATATAGAACCCATTTTATTCATAAAGTCAAAACCTACCAAACCAATGTTGTCTTACCCTTTAAAACAGTTTTTAAAAATGAAAATGTAGAGATTTACGAATACCAACAGTATTGCTTTTTAAATCAAAACAAACCAGAAGTTAGTCCGTTTTTTGAAAAATTAGAGCCAAAGGAACAAGTAGGTGAGATAGCCAGTTGCTTTGCGTTTAGAGATAAATTTCCTGTCTCTAAAGGTCATACGTTAGTCGTTCCTAAAAGAAAAGTTTCAAATTATTTTGAGTTGAGTTTTAAAGAGCAATCTGCTTGCTGGTTTTTGGTTAATTTAGTTAAAGCAGAGCTTCAGAAAACATATAATCCTGATGGTTTCAATGTTGGTATCAACATCAATGAAGATGCTGGGCAAACTGTTCCCCATGCACATATTCATATTATACCAAGATATAATGGCGATGTTGAAAATCCACGTGGTGGTGTTCGAGGTGTTATTCCTGAGAAGATGAGTTACTAGGAATTACGTTTTAATTAAGTTGTAAAAATTGAATTTGAAGTCCTTTTCCCTTTAGCCATTATAGCATAAACAAAGCGAAAGCCATTCTTATGTGTACTACCAAATTGAATTTGTAATGTCTTATTAAACCGTTTCTTTTTCCCTTACTTTTGATTAAAATTATTTCCATAACTAAGGCTATGCAAAGAACTTTTAGCTTCAATTAAGCAAAAAATAATTCAATTTATTTTAGCGACATTAGAAACACAAAATGGTGTAATACCAATTTAACCATGAAAAGTCGCTATATAACGCATTCATTTTCCTTTTAATTTCCTTGTTCATAATTTCCATCCCGCACGTGCGGGATGCAAATCACTCACAGCGTCATTAAAAGAAAAAGCAATTTTCTTTTCTTAACGACTTTTCAAAATCAAACTGGTATAAGACGAGTTAAATTTTACTTTTTTAATTGATTTATGGCTTCAATTTACGGTATAAAAATAAGCGGCACCTGCACCCGTTGCAGAAACATTATTTTGATCACCATTAACGCCTGTAGCGTTACTTGCTTCAAAAGGTGAGCCAATGGCTAGTGTATTTCCATCTGAAGAGAAGGCTACGCTATAGCCAAATGTATAACTAATAGCTGTATTTGTTGCTTTGACATAGGCTTCCTGAACCCATGTGCCACTACTTTTGCTAAAAACATAAACTGCTCCAGCACTAACAAAACTGTTGTCCGTTTGGTCACCATTTATACCTGTGCCATTACTCCTTTCATCATGTGCACCAACGGCTAGTTTTGTTCCATCTGAAGATAATGCAACGTCTTGGCCGAAGTGATCATTACTTCCAGAATTGGATGCTTTAATGTAAGCCTCTTGGGTCCAATTGCCTGCACTTCTCGAAAAGATATAGACTGCACCAACTTCTGCAGCATCATTCCCCTGGCTGCCATTTATACCAGTGCCCAAACTCTGTTCAAAATATGCACCCACGGCCAATGTATTACCATCAGAAGAAAGGGCAACGCTTGTCCCAAAATAATCACCTGTGTCGGAGTTTGAAGATTTAATGTAGGCCTCTTGAGTCCAACTTCCAGCTGTTCTTATAAACACATAAACTGCTCCCGAAGCTGTATTAGAATTGTTGGTCTGGTTACCATCTATTCCAGTTGCGCTACTCCGCTCTTGCCATGCCCCAACAGACAATGTGTTACCATCCGAAGAAAGGGCTACAGTTTTGCCAAACTGGTCACTTTGCCCTGGGTTAGATGCTTTTATGTAAGCTTCTTGTGACCAAACACCAGCATTTCTTACAAAAAGATAGACAGCACCAGAATCATTCTGGCTATTGTCGCTTTGATTTCCATTAATCCCTGGCGCACTACTATCTTCGGCAAAAGCACCAACAGCTAATGTATTTCCAGCTGTTGATAAATCTACACTAAAACCAAATTGATCCTGTAACTCAGGATTGGAAGCTTTTATATATTCCGTTTGAGCCCAGGTGCTACCAGTTTTAGAAAAGATATACACTGCACCAGAAGCAGGTTGAGATACGTCATTTTGATTGCCTCCTATGCCCGGAGAACCACTCCTGTCTCCTCTAGCGCCTACGGCCAGTAAGTTACCATCTGCTGATAGGCTAAGGCTAAACCCAAATTGTGCATTGATACTAGTGTTTGACGCTTTAATATAGGCTTGCTGTGTCCAGGTTGAACCACTTCTGGTATAAACATAAACAGCACCTGAACGTAAGAATGAGTTGTTACTTTGGTCACCATTAATACCTGTGGCATTACTAGCTTCAAACCAAGCACTTATTGCAGCTGTGTTTCCATCAGAAGAAAGAGCTACATCAAACCCAAACTGGTCACTCGGACCTGTGTTAGAGGTCTTTATATAATCTGAATTTGAAGTATCGTCAAAAGTTGGTGGTGCTGGTGGAGCAATTACACTTGTAGTCCCTGTAGAATCTGTACAAATCCACATAGAATTTGCTCTAAAACAAAAACTATTGGTTGAAGTATCATAGGCTACAGTTCCATCTACTGGCGAATTGCCTTGACCATCTGTAACAGTATTGATATCATCTACCCGAGGGATAACAACGCCTTGATTAGTAGAAACAATATCTAAAGCTCCCTTTGGTGATGTAGTATTTATACCAACTTGGGCAAAAGAAGCTAGTGAGCTTATAAATAGTAGTACGAGTAAAAGTGGATTGGATTTCATTTTTTTTCTGCTTTTAATTAATTAAATTGTAAACACTTCAAGTTTTTATTTACAAAACATCAAGTTTTCATTTACAAAGTTGAAAGAACAAATCACTTATTTCAATAGGGCAATTGACTTATATTTTAATTGCTTTTCTACACATAATGTATCTAATGCCATTCTACTACATAAGAAACACTACTTCATCAGCTGTTGATTTTAGATTGTAGTGTGTATTATTGCCTATTTGACCATGAAAAGTCGCTATATTACGCATTCATTTTCCTTTTAATTTCCTAGTTTTATAATTTCCATCCCGCACTTGCGGGATGCAAATCAATCACAGCGTCATTAAAAGAAAAAGCAATTTTGTTTTCTTAGCGAATTTTCAAAATCAAATCGGTATAAGTTTAAGAAACTTTGCAGTCAACAGTTTCAGATAAAAGTTTTTTGGATGTTTATAAAAAACCTGAAATGGGTAAACGAAAAACTAGAAGAATGTCTGTATCAAGGGCATTTTTATTAATAACCAACCCAAATCACCAACCTAAGCAAGTTTATTCTTCCCAAAAACAAACAATTTAACCAACAACAAACAGATAAAACCAACAACCAAGCCCATACAGAATTCGGTAACAATGGAAGGAATACTTGGAAAAAGATGATGAAAAGCATCTATATTGTGCGTAAAAATGCCACCCGAAACCAGTAATAAAGCCAAGGTACCAACTATGGTTAAGCCTTTAATTATCTTAGGAAGTGCAGCCACTAAAACAGCGCCAAATTTAGCTTTAAAGCTATTTTCACTACTGCTGTTTCGTATCAATTTATAGCCTGCATCATCCATACGAACAATCAGCGCAACTATTCCATACACACCAACCGTAGCAATTAGTGCAATAATAGTAACTACAGGAATCTGAATGCTCAAGCCTTCATTTGCAACCGTCCCTAGAGCAATGATGATGATTTCAACCGAAAGAATAAAATCGGTTACTACTGCAGATTTAATCCGCTTTTTTTCCAAAGCCATCACTTCACTTTCGGATTGTACTTCTTTGAGCTCTTCTTTTTTAGAATTTGTGTGCGGTATAAAAAAGTGATAGATTTTTTCTGCCCCTTCAAAAGCTAAATACAAACCACCCAACACCAAAATAATGGTAACTGCCAGGGGGAAAAAGGCACTCAACAAAAAAGCAATGGGTAAAATAATTACTTTGTTCAATAAGGAGCCTTTCGTGATAGCCCACAAGACCGGTATTTCCCGAGCAGAAACAAAGCCAGAAGCCTTTTCGGCATTCACCGCCAAATCGTCCCCTAAAATCCCAGCTGTTTTTTTAGCAGCCACTTTACTCATCACCGCTACATCGTCCATCAAGGCAGCAATATCATCTAAGATGGCAAAAAATCCAGAAGCCATAAGCTATTTTTTTAAAATTTAATTGGATTCAAAATTAGTTTTTTTTGAATTTCTTTCTGGGGTATTCTTCAAAAAATGAAGTCATAATTAGGAAAAATCTATTCAGATTATGAACATTGAAACAGAATGCAACTAAAAATTTAGTATAGCTATCTGAACAAGTATTGTTTAGATGCAATAAGGAGGAGTTGTAATCATAACATAGTTTTTTTTGGCTGTAGCCGAATTTAATGCTGTTTCCAATTCAACATACAATTCACACCTACTGTGTATATTCCTTCAAAGAGCAACAAAAAGACATTAAAAAAAGAATAATGTAAAATAAACTTGACATTTGAAATAATTGTATATATTTGTAAAGTCTTATTTACAAAATGTATAATCTTAATTACTTTTAAAATGAAAAATTCAAAAAAAGAAATCTTGAAATTAGCTGGCTGGACCTGGTCTTGGGTCGCCTCTTTAGCTTTTGCTACCTTTGGTCCAAAATTTATTTGGGATGACCATCAATTACTAACCATTCTTGCAGTTGTCACCAACTTTGGCAACGGAATAGCCATGATCATTGCCAATCGAAATTTTTTCAATAGCTTAGACGAGTTGCAACGGAAAATGCAGTTAGAAGCACTAGGAATTACACTAGGCTTAGCCGTGATTGTAGGTATCACCTATTCTTTATTGGATTCAACAAATTTAATTAGTTCAGATGCAGAAATTGGCTTTCTTGTTGGATTCATTGGTATAACTTACTTCATCAGTTTATTAATTATTAGAAGACGTTACGTATGAAAAATAAACTAAAAGTATTACGAGCAGAAAACGAACTTACACAGGAACAATTAGCAAATGCAGTTTCGGTTTCTAGGCAAACCATCAATGCCATAGAAAAAGGAAAATTTGATCCCAGTTTGGTATTGGCTATCAAACTCTCCAGACTCTTTAAAACCGATATTGAAAGCATCTTCACCTACGAACCAGATTTGGATTGATTTCCTGATAAACTACTTTTGTGCGTCAATTCCACATTCAATAAAACCCAAAATTTCAACAGCTTGAGCAAACAAAAGTCAAGAACCAATGTCTGTTCGAGTAATTCAATGGCGTTAAAAGCCATTGAATTGTATCGAGAACCTTCTGCAAACTAAAAAAAGCTCTCGATACAATTTAAGCTTGGTTTTTTTACCAAAAATCAAATTTAAATCACTCGAGCAGACAGCAACATACCCGCTCTGCGGAGTTTGCAACTTCGTAGAACTTACTCTTCAAACTAAAAAAAGCTCTCGATACAATTTAAGTTTGATTTTTTTACCAAAAATCAAACTTAAATCACTCGAACAGACAAGAAGTAATGTCGGTTCAAGTCACCGAAATTTTTATTAAATGGAAGGTTATGTTTTTTTAATTGATCTGAAATCAGGCTTCTTCCTTTAGAGGGAAGACGGGAGATGGGTGTTTCTACGTTGAGAAGTATTGTAATGAAAACCCTTTGGCTATAACATTTCCCATTATCAGTCAAGCTAAGCACCAGAAGGGAAAATTATCCGCTCTGCGAAGTTTGCAACTTCGTAGCACTTACTCTTCAAACTAAAAAAAGCTCTCGATACAATTTAAAGTTGGTATTGTTACCCAAAACCAACTTTAAATCACTCGAGCAGACAGCAATATACTAAACTTAAAATTTCAAGCGCATCGCGTGTATCGATACTTTTTTGAAGCCTTGCCATCTCATCTAATTGTGGCACAAACATGTATAAAAATGAACGGTCATTCTTTATGCAGCAAAGGCTTACAGTAAAATTTTAAACTTTACATACGTATGCCATGTGCTACAATCGAATGAGTTTTTTAGTTAGGATCTGGAGAAAGCAATAAAATTGAAACTCAAATTAGTAAGATTTGTAAAATACGATTGGAAAAAAAATTTTTAGGAATAGGTGTACAATGAACTTAATTTAATCCGTTCGATCAGACTTACACAGTTAGCATAGAAAGACTTAGTAGTTTTTATCTATCTTGTCATTATATTTGTAAAACTAAAAACTGTAAAAAGTGCAGGGCCAGGGCGTTTCACATTAAGATATTGAAAATCAAACTTAAAAAAATAAATTATGAAGACAGTAAGAATTTTATTCTTTGCACTAATAATGCTGGCTATAACGCCAATGATTGCTCAAACTGCAGACGAAATTATCGATAATTATATTGAAAACACAGGCGGTGCTGATGCTTGGAATGCCTTGACAGGTACTAAAATGTCTGGGTCAGCTACTAATGCGGGGATGACCATTCCTGTAGACATTATTAATATGAAAGATGGGAAGACGATGATTACTATTGATCTTCAAGGTCAAAAAATGACGCAACTTGCTTTTGATGGTGAAACCATGTGGACTTTTAATTTTATTACCATGCAACCAGAAAAAGATGATACTGAAACTACTGAAAATATGAAAGCAAATCTTGGGAATTTCCCAACTCCTTTTCTTAATTATAAGGAAAAAGGATATTCAGTGGAACTTTTAGGAAAAGAAACGAAAGATGGCATTGAAACTTTTAAAATCCAACTAACTCAAAATCCTGTAATGATCAATGGTGTTGAAGAGCCTTCAATCACTTATTATTATTTTGATACTGAAACTTTTATACCTATTATGAGTGAGTCTCCAATTAACGCAGGCCCTATGAAAGGACAAATGTCTACACAAACCTTTAGTGAATACCAAGAAGTAGGTGGATTATATTTTCCGTTTTTAATGACAATGACAGGACAGACTATTACTTTGAAAGAAATTGTGTTAAACCCAGAGATAGATATGTCGTTGTTTTCATTTCCAGGAGAATAATACTAGTTTACCATAAATTTTATAAGATTGTCTAAATTGGGTATGATGAAATGCTCCCAAAATATAGATCGAGAGGATAAATCTCTGGAGAAAATTACTTAATATGCTGTACCTGCCTACCTGCAAAGGAAGGCCTAAAGAGACAGAAAAGGTTTGGCAGAAATTCATTCTTTACCAATATTGAGACTATTACGAAAATAGATTTCAGAACTACTTTTTTAAATATTCTTATCGAACCACTGAAAATAATTGGAATTTAAATCACTCGAGCAGACAACTTAAAATTGCTTTAAACTGATATAAATCAAAACCCAAGTTTTCAATAATGACTACCTTTACACTATAAATTCAAACCTTTATGACAGACATAGAAATTGCTCAATCCGTTCAATTGAAACACATCAATCACATTGCTTCAATGTTAGGTATAGCTAGCGAAGAATTAGAGCATTATGGCAAATACAAAGCGAAACTGCCACTGCATTTAATCGATGAAGGCAAACTAGCAAAAAGCAAATTGATATTGGTTAGTGCCATTTCGCCTACCCCTGCTGGGGAAGGAAAAACTACCATGTCCATCGGTTTAAATGAAGGTTTACGTAAATTAGGGAAGGCTAGTATTGCCGTATTGCGAGAACCTTCCTTAGGACCTGTTTTTGGATTAAAAGGCGGTGCAACTGGTGGGGGCAAAGCTCAAGTTTTGCCTATGGAAGACATCAATCTTCATTTTACAGGAGATTTTTCGGCCATTGAAAAAGCGCATAACTTGCTCTCAGCTATCATCGATAATAACATTCAAAGCAAAACCAATACGCTGAACATAGATGCTCGTACCGTAAAGTGGAAGCGGGTGTTGGATGTCAATGATCGTGCTTTACGTCAAATTGTAGTTGGTTTGGGTGGCACTACGATGGGTGTACCCCGAGAAACAGGTTTTGATATTACCGCCGCTTCAGAAATCATGGCTATTTTGTGCTTGAGCAATAATTTAAGCGATCTAAAAACCCGTTTAGGGAATATCTTTATAGGATTTACCTACGATAAACAAGCCATTTATGCCAAAGACCTCAAAGCTAACGGAGCCATGGCAGCACTTTTAAAAGATGCTGTACAACCCAACTTGGTGCAAACCATCGAAGGTAATCCTGCGCTTATTCATGGCGGGCCATTTGCTAATATTGCACAAGGCACCAACACGGTAATCGCCACCAAAATGGGGATGAGTTTAGCCGATTATGTGGTTACCGAAGCAGGTTTTGGTTTTGATTTAGGGGGAGAAAAGTTTTTAAACATCAAATGCCAAAGTGCCGACTTAAAACCAGAAGTCATTGTGTTAACTGCCACCATTCGAGCCTTGAAATACCATGGAGGGACAAGTTTAGCCGAACTGCATAAACCCGATTCTGTTGCGGTAAAAAATGGATTACCCAATTTAGAAAAACACTTAGAAAACGCCTTAAAATTTAAAGTTACTCCCATAATTGCTATTAACCAATTTACAGCAGATACAGAGGAAGAAATGGAAGTGGTGAAGCAATTTGCCCAACAAAAAGGGATTCGTTTTGCGGTGGCCAACGTATGGGCAAATGGCGGCGATGGGGCTATTGAATTGGCTGAGGAAGTAATTCAAGTTTTAAAGACAAGCACAAAAGAAGATTTTAAACCCTTGTATCAATGGAATCAACCGGTGGAAGAAAAAATAGAACTAATCTGCAAGCAAATTTACGGAGCGGCTTATGTAGAATATTCTGCCAAAGCCAAATCCGATTTAAAACGCATCACTCAGCTTGGTTTAGAGCAATTGCCAATATGTATGGCCAAAACCCAAAAATCATTTTCAGATGATGACACTTTACGTGGTAGACCTACCGATTTTACCCTGAGCATTCGTGAAATTGAAATTGCTTCTGGAGCGGGATTCATCATTCCTATTGCAGGAAATATGATGCGTATGCCCGGCCTACCAGCACATCCCGCCGCAGAACAAATTGATATTGATGCAAATGGAAATATTGTAGGATTGTTTTAAATGAAGTTATATTGAAAATAAAAAACACTATCTTAAACTTTCATTCCGCACAAGCGACAGCGCGATGCGGAATCTCATGATGTTATCGCGGAATTTAAATAAAAGCTAGACTATTATTTCATAGGAGTAAGATTCCGCATAAAACAAAAACACAATCCCAAACTGTCATTCCGCACAAGCGACAGCGCGATGCGGAATCTCATGATGTTATCGAGAAGGCTAAATAAAAGTTTGCTTCTCTTTTCATAGGAGTAAGATTCCGCATAAAATTCCTTGATGGAATTTTTGCGGAATGACAGGTCGTGTTGATTAGTTGGGGTTTTCATAGGAGTAAGATTCACGGTCTATGTCAGGAATGACAGGTTGCGAGTTTGTTTTACGTTTCCAATAATCAAAGCTCGTTTACCAAATAATGTGTGATAATTTCCTATTTTAGTGAATTATTCATTGGTATATGAAAAACGTAACACTACTTTTATTTTTAATTTCATTTAGCATTTCAAAGTCATTTGCACAAGACTATTTTGAAAAGCAACAAAGTGAATTCACCTATATTTTTAAAATTTCATCAGAGCAAGCACTATCACTTTATGAGGATAGTCCTACGGAATTAGATCAGGCATTTTTTAAACAGCTCGTCGATTCTTTTCCTCAAGCTGAAACCTATAAAAAGCAACTTCCGGTTGGACATTACCTGAAAACCAATGCACGAAAGAATATACAACATACTTATTATCAATTTATAAGCGATTTTCAAACCTTTGTACTTAATAATTCAAAAGACCTGATTATTCAGGTTTACGACCAAAACGGAGAAATAAAGAAAAATGCAGAGGTGCGTGTTGGAAATAAACAGCTTTTGTTTAGCGAAAAACAAAATGCCTACTTCAAAAAAAATGCAAATAGCAAAGGCATGCTAAGCGTAAAGGATGGAAATTTCACCGCTTATTACGAATTAGAAAGACGCAAAAACAGTTCGTTTTTAAGCAGAAGCTCTAAAAATTTGGCTTATAGATATCCTACAAAATACATTTGGCTACCCATAGAATATGTAGCGATGCTGCCTGTGGATGGTGTATGGTCTATAAAAAACGGGTATGCAACAGGTAGAATTTATAATACTAAATCTGTTTTAATCAAGTGGTATGAGCAATTTATTTGTTGGTTTGGTGCAGACAAATATTATTGTAAAGAAAAAGATGATGATTTTGAAGTAGCTTATTTTGAGTTGAATAAGCCCAAATTTAAACCCAATGATACCATTAAAGGCAAAACTTTTATTTGGGACAAAAAAGGAAAGCCTTTGGATGAGGTTTTAACTTTAAAATTATACAAAAAATACAATGATCAAATCGAAATCAGAAAAATTGAGCCGAATGGTAAAGGAAGCTATTCTTTTGAATTTCAATTACATGATTCCTTAGCGCTGTTTTTAGATAAGTCATATACCCTAAGTTTAGACAATGAGGATGGGAACAGAGTAACAAATAGTCGATTTAAATATGAAGAATATGAGTTAAAAGGAATTCAGTTAGACTTGCAAGTGAGCGCAAATGAACAATTTAACGGGGAAGATTTGGAAGTGACGCTCCATGCCAAAGATGAAAACGATTTACGAATACTAGACGCTAGTATCGAAATTATTCTACTTACAAAAAAATCAGATTATCAAGCAGAAGATTTTGTTTTTGTACCTGACACACTTTGGACACATCAACCTGATTTGTCTGCTTCAAAACCGACTAAATTCAAAATTCCAAGTACTATTTTTCCTGAAGCCAATGTAGAATATAAATTGTTGGCAAAATTGAGCACAAGCGACCAAGAATACCTTGAAGCTTCTGAACAAATAAAATATCAGTTTGATTCTGAAAAATTTGAACACCAAGTACTTGGAGATAGTATTTTAGTTGAGTTTCTTCAAAATGGAAAAAAAATAGCTGCAGATTTCAGCATTGAAACCATAGATCACCTTGGCAATTCAACTGAATTGTATTCTGAAACTACTCCTTTTCAATTTAAAGTAGATGCATTGCGAAAATCCTATCTATTCAAAACCAATAAAATAGAAAAAGAGGTTGAGGTCAATTCAATTTCAACAGGTATAAATGCTCGTTTAGTACGGAAGACAGATAGCATATTTATAAGCGTGAATAATCCCAATCAGTTGCAATTTCACTATACTATCTTTAAGGAGAATAAGGAGATAAAACAAGGTTTCGGAAATGAATTGGATTTTACAGCTGCTGAAAAACAACTTGCCAACTATTACCTGACAATCAATTATGTGTGGGGAGGAAAAGTTGTGGAACGTAATTTTGTGATGCCGATAAATGATAAAAATTTAAGTCTAAAAGTTAATCAACCTAAACTAATTTATCCCGGACAAGAAGTAGATATAGAAGTGGAAGTGCTAAATAACAAGCAACAACCTGTCGCAAATGCAGATGTTTTAAGTTATGGACTGACGAGTAAATTTGATTACACGCCAAGGCGAATAAAAAGTTATTCTGAAATACCAAAAAGCAGAAAAATAAGAAATTCTTTCACTGTAAATGATATTCCTATTCAAGTTCATGAGGAGATTTTAGAAATGAATAGGTGGGACACTTTAGCGCGTTTAAAAGAACTGAACTATTATCAATTAACGTATCCAGATAAAGCAGTTTTTAAGAAAGAATATGAATTAGAAAATCAGCCCACTCAATTTGCTCCTTTTGTGATAGATGATGGTGCAATTATACCAGTTCACATTATTTATCTCAACAAAAAACCAGTTTATTTTAGTGACATGACCAATCGTCAACCCTATTCTTTTGCGGTTGACAGCAGTAAGGTACAAGTACAATTGAGGACTGAAAATCATTTTATTACCTTAGATTCGATACAGTTTAAAACTGGGCATAAAACCATTTTCAGCTTAGATGTAAACCAAAACTATCCAAATGTAAACATAGAGAGTAAACTGAGCAGATTAGAAGAATATGAGCGCACAACACTTTCGAGATATGTATTACCTTATAAACTAACAAATATGAGTTTTGCTTTTGTTGAAAATCTTGGACGCTACCATCTTCTGGAAACCAACGGATATCAAAACTCGCGGTATTTGCTACTCGGACCTATTTACAACCAGCAGGTGAAATTTGTACAAAGCAAGAGATACGAATTAGACTTTAATTTGGAAAGGAATTATAGATATGAATTTGGTCCCAAGCATTTAGTACAGAGACCTTTTGCTGAAAATGCCTATCCCACTTTTTTAAGTAATAAAAACATTCCTGATTTTTATGATCTAGCACTGACTGAAAACAGAGTCAAGGCATTGGAAGAATTAAATTTAATAAGAACTAAGCAAAATTTCACTTTTTTTAGCTACCCTAGCTATACATCTCGTGGTAATGGAAGCTTACAGATTGAAAAAGATAAAGTTCCTTCTACTATTTTTTTAGTCAACTTAAAAGATAAAGAAGACTACCGCATTTATAAGGGAAGTCAAAATTCTTTTGCAAATCTTACACCAAGTACATACCGCCTAATTTTCATTTATGGAAATCAAGATTATAGCATAAAAGAAGATATAGAAATTAAACCAGATGGCACTACTTATCTTAAAATCAATAAGCTTGAGGTTCGTAAAAAAGATTCTTTTAGCGATGCCATCTCTGCAACTATAAATGAAATTGCATTAGGCAAGCAAATGTCTAAACAAGAAGAAATAGAGCAGCAGCGTAAACTGATAAAGGTATACGATAATTATGAAACATTTTTTGGAGACCATTTCTTATTTGAAGGAACAGTAAGCGATGGTGATGGCATTCCACTTCCTTCAGTGAACATTATCGTCAGTGGTACTGATTATGGAACCACTTCAGATTTCGATGGAAATTTTCAATTGAGAGTGCCTAAACAATACTCACAAGTAGAGTTACAATATATAGGTTTTTACACCGAGTTAATTAAAGTAAATGAAAATGTACTGCTGCAAATTCAATTAGAGCCCGACGGTTTAGATGAAGTGGTCGTTATGCATTATGCTACTGGATATAGCGACAAGAGAACTGAAGCAGCTGTGTATAGTAAAATGGCAAATTTTGAGGAGGACGATATAGGTTATATACCCAACTCATAAATAGTACAATTGCTTTCAGGACAAGTTGCAGGCTTAAATATTACTGCTGGTAATGGTCAACCAGGAGGTGCAGGTAATGTGCAGTTAAGAGGTGTGAGTTCAATTAATGGGATGTCTCAACCCTTAATCATCATTAATGGTGCTATTTATGATGGCGATTTTTCTTCTATTTCGGCAGATCTAATACAAGATATAACCGTATTAAAAGATGCAGCAGCCACGGCTATTTATGGAAGTAGAGGAGCAAATGGAGTAATGCTAATCAACACCAGCCAAATGGAGCTGGGTTTGCAAATAGATGAAGAAGGTACAGATTTACCACCAGATTTTGCAATAGAATCTAGTGAAGCCAACAGCATGCGAACAAACTTTAGTGATGAAGCTTTCTGGAAGCCTCAGCTTACTACCAATGAAGAAGGAAAAGTAAATTTTAGTATTACCTATCCAGATGATGTAACCAGTTGGGACACGCATTTTTTTGTGGCTACTGAAAGTCAACAAACAGGACAAACCACGCAAAACATAAAATCCTATAGACCATTGGTAGCGCAATTAAGCATTCCTCGATTTTTAGTCGAAGGCGATAGCATTACTGGAATAGGCAAAGTAAAAAATTACATACAAGATACCTTGGCAGTACAAACGCAATTTGCCATTAATGAAGAAATTCAGTTTAGCAAAGAAAAAGAAGTTTTTGATTTTGAGGCAGATGAATTAAATATAAGTGCAAATAGTTTAGATAGTTTGCAAATCAGTTACCAAGTTATCCGCAAAGACAACAACTATTTAGATGGAGAACAATTGAAGATCCCCGTTTTTCCTAGAGGAATGGAAAAAGCAGAAGGAGAATTTCTTAGGTTGGAGCAAAATGACACCTTATTGTTGAATTTCAACACAGATTTAGGAGCGGTTCAATTCTATATCAGTGCTGATTTTCAACAGATATTGCAGGATGAGCTAGACATTGTCATCAACTACTTGTATGATTGTAATGAGCAAATTGCTTCTAGACTAAAAGCACAACTTCTTAAGCGAAAAATTTACCAACAACAAGAACGCACTTTTGAGGACGATAAGGAAATTAAAAAGTTAATTAGTTTACTTCAGAAAAACCAAAAATCCAATCAGCTTTGGGGTTGGTGGAGAAATTCGTCTACCAATTTATGGGCAAGTTTAAATGTATTGGAAGCCTTACTATTGGCAAATGACCAAGGTTTTAACGTGAAAATTGACGTAAAGGCAACTACAGAAAGAATTACCAATCGGCTTTTCTTAGAAGAGCAGGTTTCAGTTCGAATTCAACTACTTCAGTTGCTAGATGTATTGCAAACGGATATTAATTTCCTTCAAGAAATCGAGCAATTACTTCAAGCTGAAAAACTACTTCTTGTTGAAAAACTCAAGTTATGGGAATTGTATCAGAAACATGGGGGCGAAGTTCCACTGGAAGAATTGATGACATACCAAAAAGAAACTGCTTTAGGCAGTTGGTATTTTGAAACAGGAGAAAAATACGTTTATCATCCCTATAAAAATACAGTTCAAGCTACTTTAATCGCCTATCGTATATTAAGCAAAATGAATACAGAAAAGGAAGAAGTTGCGAAAATACAGGATTACTTGATGATGCAGCGAAATAAGGATGGATACGCCAATACCTTTGAATCTATGCAAGTTATAGAAACGCTTCTTGACACCACATTAAATTCGAAGTCACAAAAAGCAACCTATCAAATTCAAATGAATGATGGCGCGTGGCAAGAACAAGAAGCAATTACATCTACTCAAGTTTTAAAAGCTACAGACCAAGTTCGGATTACCCAAGCAGCCCAGTTTCCTATTTATATAAATTATTCGCAAACCTACTTTGATGCTGCACCAGAGAAACGAAATGATGTTTTTGAAGTGAAAACCTATTTTGAAAATGAATTTAGAGAAGAAATTCAGTCAAATGAACTAATTGCAGGAAATCCAGTCAGCTTACAAGTTGAACTAAATATAAAAAAACAAGCAGAGTATATCATGCTTGAAATTCCGATTCCATCAGGAACTAGTTACATGGATAAGAAGCAATTTCCAAATGAAACCCATAGAGAATACGCAAAGGACAAAACCTATATTTATCTAGAAGCCTTAGATGAAGGAATCTATAATTACAACGTTGAATTGATGCCAAGATTTCAAGGCAGTTATCAGCTAAATCCA
>Ga0307970_1000736_pt1 | contig 19282 bp, 17 predicted proteins | sample OrgLakmetagen712_FD_202093 | JGI IMG/M metagenome (GOLD analysis project Ga0307970, IMG submission 202093) | Saline water microbial communities from Organic Lake, Antarctica - #712 | ecosystem: Environmental > Aquatic > Non-marine Saline and Alkaline > Saline | place: Antarctica: Organic Lake... | reverse complement strand
AAAGGTGGGCAGGCCATTCTTAACCTGAGGGCAATGGTAAAATCAAACAGATGGGAAGGTTTTTGGAATGAACTCTCCGAAAGATATTATAACAAATTAGCTGCGTAATATGAGAGCTGCACCCCAAATTTATCACTACCAACAGTGAGGTGAGCGATATGTTGGATTCTCATTATGAACTAGTGAAAGTGAACTATTCTAAGGAGAATAAGAATAAGGAAATCCTGGCCAAATATGGTTTTTCTCAGCGCTTTGGCTTTCCTGTGCTGGTGGTCCTTGATGAAAACGGTCGTCGTATTCACACGCAAAGCACCGTATGCCTTGAACAGGACAAAGGCTATAATCAGAAAAGGGTGGAGGAGTTTTTGAAAAACTGGCGTCCTGAAGCGCTTGCTCCCTCGGGTTATGAGTAACGGTTCAAAAATTATTTAGCTTATTACCATGAAAGACAGTTGTATATAAATGAGTTTGGTTTAATAGGTTCCTAAGTTTGTAGGTTATTAATCTAAAAATCAATGTTTTAAATAAAAAATACATTTTTTTATAACATAGAGATAATCAAAGGATTATGTGCTGTTATAAAAATATTGCCTGTTTTTAGACCTGTCTCATAAATGTTATTGCAGTTGGTCTAAAGTAAATGTTTCTCCTAACCTAATACCTTTTTCGGTTTCTGCGAGGCGGGCACATTCTACATATTTGTCGTGCTCAAAAAACAGGATGTAATTATTGTCTGCTGCCTCCCGCAGGAAATGCTTTTTCTCTTCGAGGGTTACCAGCGGCTGTATATCAAAACTCATAATCCAGGGCACCCTGATGTGATTGCTAAAAGCCAGCAAATCAGATGTAAATACTACGGTCTGGCCGTTAACATCAATAAACGGTATTGCCTGTCCGATAGTATGTCCATTATATTCCCGCACTTTAAACCCGGGAGCAATTTCGCTGCTACCATCAATAATTTTGAGTTTTCCGTTTTCCTGCATAGGCAGTATGTTTTCTTTCAAAAAACTGGCTGCTTCGCGTTCGTTTGGGTTGTTTGCCCAATTCCACTGTTTTTGAGTAACCCACAGTGTAGCGTTGGGGAAAGCCGGCACTAAATTTTCTTTTTCATCATACACAATGGTGCCACCACAGTGGTCAAAGTGCAGGTGTGTATGAAATACATCGGTAATATCCTCGCGATTGAAGCCATGCTTTGCCAGCGATTTATCTATGGTTTCATCGCCGTGCAAATGAAAATGGCTAAAAAATTTCTGACTTTGTTTATTCCCTATGCCGCTGTTTATCAGTATTTTTCTGTCGCCTTGCTCCACAAGCATCAGGCGCATAGCCAGCGGAATCATATTGTTTTCATCGGCCGGATATTGTTTGTTCCATAGCGCTTTGGGAACTACGCCAAACATGGCACCTCCATCAAGTTTTAAATAGCCGGCATGGATCGTGTGTAGTTTCATAACTTCTTTTTTTGCTTTCGCGAACTAAAGAGATATTTGTGGATATTGTTCAGTATGACTTGTGATAAATTTTGCTAAGTTTTCTTTATTTTTACAGGCTTGGAAAATGGCTGCTGTACAAGCGGCCGCAAAAACAGAATATATGAGATCATTACGAATTGTATTGCTTATTGTAACATTAGCTGTAATTACGTTTTTTCTGGTTGCGGCTGTGCTTCCTTCGGAATATCATATAGAACGCCGGGTGGCTATAGAAGTCTCTCCTGATACAGTCTTCAGGCAGATAAATACGTTGCAAAACTGGGAACACTGGAACCCACAGATGCCATCAATGGAGTATAATGACATTGAGGCCGGTGCCGGTGCCCGTAAGGAATGGGAGACTCCTGCCGGAGGAACGGGGTTTCTTGAGATAAACCGCTCCATCCCCGGTGAATTGATACAGGCCGAAGTGCGTTTTCCCGGTTATGACACCTTCCAGACAGCCTGGATGTTGCGGCCTGTGAAGGACTCCACCTATATTACCTGGGGGATGGATTTTGGCGGGCTTGCCTATCCTGCAGGGCGTTATTCCGGGGTGCTTACCAATAAACGGATGCAGGCAAATATACACATGGGATTGCAAAACCTGAAAGCTTTTCTCGAGGAGGACAAATAAATAAGCAGGTAAACGTTACCCCTCGTCGTGCTTCACAGAATTGTTCAAAACCGGACATTTTATTGTACACCAGTGCTCATTAGCGCACTACCAATAGCGATGCGGATTATACATAAAATATATTATATCAATAATTTATGGTCTTTGGTTAGATTATTGACGGTTTTCTGGAAAAATGATAAACCGTTATTAAATCTAAACAGATGAGAACTTTCTTCACCTTTGTTTTGTTGCTCACAGCGACAATGAATTCAACTATTATGGCCGAAACTAAAAATTATTCGAAGCGCAGCGAGGTTCCTGCTGAATTTAAATGGAACCTTCAGGATATCTATACCAGCTGGGATGCCTGGGAGCGTGATTTGGAGCGTGTTAAAAAACTGATGCAGGAGCTGGAAGCCATGAAAGGGACTGCAGGCAGCAGCCCGGAAAATCTGAAAAAGATGCTTACCAAACAGACAGATTTTTCTAAAACCACGATGAAGCTCTATGCTTATCCGCATCTGATGAAAGCTGTGGAGTCTGCCAACACTGAGGTGTCGGAGCGCTTACAGCAGATACAGTATTTGATGGCGCAGTACTCCACCAGGCTGTCATGGCTGACCCCGGAGCTGCTCGAAGTTCCTCAGGATAAGATGATGGAATGGATAGAGAGTGATGAGGAGTTGCAGAAATATAAGTTTTCTCTGCAAAAGATGTATCATAAACAGGAACATGTGCTGGATGAGTCTATGGAGAATTTGCTTTCCTATTTCTCACAGCTTAGCGATGCTCCCTCAGCTATTTATGATGAATTAGCCAATTCCGATATAGAATATAAAAAAGTGGAACTTTCCGACGGGTCGGTGGTAACGGCTACTCCGGGCACCAGTAAACAGGTACTTACCTATAATAAGAATCAGCAGGATCGTCATAATATCAGCAAAGCGATGTATGCAGTATACTCGGAAAACAAACACACTTATGCAGCTATATACAACGCTGTTTGTCAGAGCGAATGGGCATCAGCGCGGGCACGAAAATATGAGAGTACGCTGGATGCCTCCCTGCATGGGAAAAATATTCCCCGGGAGGTTTATCTTAATTTGATTGAAACCGTTAAGGAAAATACTGCGCCGCTGCAGCGCTATGCCCGGCTGCGTGCCAGGACCCTCGGACTGGAGGGAAATTATCACCGCTACGACGGATCCTTGTCGCTTGCCGATTCTGATAAAAAATATCCTTATGAGGAAGCACGGGAACATATCCTTCGCTCTGTGGCTCCGTTGGGTGACGATTATCAGCAAAAGCTGCAAAAAGCCATGTCGGAAGGTTGGCTGGATGTTTATGAATATGAGGGTAAGCGTCCTGGTGCATTTTCTGCCGGCATATATGGTGTACATCCCTACATGCTTTTGAATTACAGCGAAACAATGGGCGATATGTTTACCCTGGCCCATGAGCTGGGGCATACTATGCATACTTTGCTCTCTGACGAAACGCAGCCTTATGCCAATCACGGCTATACGATTTTTGTGGCTGAGGTTGCTTCCACTTTTAATGAGCGTTTGTTGTTAGATTTTATGATGCAACAAACCCGGGATCCGAAAGAACGCATAGAGTTACTTACACAAGCCATTGATAATATTACGGGCACTTTTTATACGCAGGCTATGTTTGCTGATTACGAGCTACAGGTGCACAATATGGTGGAAAAAGGACAGCCTGTTACTGCTGATGTGCTCACCAGCATATTTACCGGACTTTTTCAAACGTACTATGGCGATGCGGTTATCAGCGATGATTTTTATGATGTGATTTGGGCCAGGATACACCATTTTTATGGGATGCCTTTTTATGTATATCAATATGCTACCAGCTATGCCGCCTCCGCCGCGCTTTATGATAAGATGCAAAGCCGCTCCTTCGACGGGGAGTCTGTAGGCAATTACCTGCATTTGCTGAAGTCGGGGGGTAACGATTACCCTGTAAACCAGCTCAAAAAAGCAGGAGTGGATACTACCAGGCCCGAAACGATTCTTGCCGTGGTAAAGCAGATAGATACGCTGCTCGATCGGCTTGAGGAGGAATTGAAACGTGTGGAATAATACCGATTACTATTTGAATTGCGACTTTAATGCCCCAAGGCCTTTGGAGGGGCAGGCGTTTCACTTAAAGGCAGTTCAAATATGTATCGGCATAAACCATTGCAATAGAAATAAAGTGCCGGCGTCCTCCCGAATAAAACAATATAGAGACGAATCATTGAAATTGCTTAGTAAATCAACGTAAACTTCTCTCCGGAAACCCTTCAGGGGAAGAGAGGAATTCTGAGGTCAATTATCCGGATATCTATTCTACAACAATATTGAGGCCGTCGTAGGCCAGGTGGACATGAGGCGGCAGCTCTTGTTCTATATCGGCATGTTTTCCCAGGAAGTGACTCATATGGACCAGGTATGCCCGCTCCACGTTCAGGGTTTCTATGATCTTTAATGCCTCCGGCAGCGAAAAGTGGGAGATATGCGACGTTTTTCGCAGCGCATTGATAACAAGCGTTTTAGTTCCTTTTATTTTTTCAAGTTCGGGGGGTGTTATTTTACTGGCATCAGTAATGTAGGTAAAATCATGTATCCTGAATCCCAGCACCTCCATTTTATGGTGCCATGTTTGGATTGGCGTTACCTTTATCCCCTGCACCCTAAAGGGCGCAAGAGTAATGACATTCTCGGTAATCTTTGGCGCGCCCAGATATTTGGTGTTATTAAAAATATAAGGAAACTGTTCCTTCAGTGATTGAAACACCTCGCCGGAGCCATATACTTCTATCTTTTTGTTCAGGATGAAATTAAATCCGCGGATATCGTCCAGCCCGGCAGTGTGGTCGCGATGTCCGTGGGTAAAGAGGATAGCATCGATATTTTCCACTTTATTCTTCAGCATCTGCATCCTGAAATCAGGGCCGCAATCGATGACCAGCTTTTTTCCTTCTGCCGAAACCAGGGCAGAAGTACGCAGCCGGTTATCACGCGGATCTTTCGATGAACAAACCGGGCAGTTGCAAGCTAAAACCGGAACGCCTGTGCTGGTACCGGTCCCTAAAAATGTAATATGTAACTTCTGCTGAGATTTCAATAGATCATCTCCTGTATTTGATTTGTGGTTTGCTCGATGCGCTTCTTCTGGTTGCTGATATCGAGCTGTTCGGGAAGATCGGCCATGCGTTTAGCAAATAATATGGTGGTTACACGGCCATGAAGAGAGGTATCCAGCTCAAAGAAGCTCACAAAAACCGCTTTATTGTGGTTGCACCCTTCAATAAAAGCAGTCCTGGGACGTACCTGGGCGATGCCTTTATATTGAGCCCCTTTGTAATAGGTGCATACTGCATACAACCCCGGGGGAGGCACGAGCTTACACTCTTCCTCAATTGCTGTGGAATACCACGTAGTATTTTCATGCGCGTTTTCGATCTTCAGGATCCGCAGCTCCCCGGTAATCAGGTAGCGATGGTCCAGGTATGCGTTGGCTTTCTGGATCTCGCCTTTTTGCAAGGCCTGCCGGATTTTTGTGGAGCTAACAGTTTCGTTATGCAGCTCCTGTTCCGGGATCTCTTCTACGGTAAAGCCATATTTTTTTCCCTGCTCATAGAGTTTTTCATAGCCTCCCTCACGGTTATGCCCAAATTGATGATTAAAACCTATAACCACTTTCCTGGCGCCTATTCTTTTTACAAGGATGTCCTTTACAAAAGTGTCGGGGCTGATTTTTGAGAATTCGAGCGTAAAGTGGATGATGATAAGATTATCTAACCCTGTGCGTTTCAGCAGGTGTATTTTTTCGCGCTGCGAGTTGATAAGCTTAAGTCCGTTGCCTGAGCTATCCGGGAAAAGCACTTTGCGTGGATGCGGGTTGAAGGTGATCAGCACCGACTCGCCATCAATCTCGCGGGCTAGGCGGTTGATGCGTTCTATGATTTTGGTGTGCCCCACATGAACCCCATCAAAAGAGCCCGTAGTTACTACGGGGTTTTTGATGCCGTTAATATCTTCTAAATTGGTAAATACTTTCACAAATTTTTTTTTGCGAATTTAATGTGTTACATCGTTTTTCTTAACAAAGAAGGCTACTTTTTCTAAAGAGGTTATCATGTCATGTTCTTCAAGATACACATGGTCAGGGACATTAATAGATTTCGGGGTGTAGTTTAAAATGCCCTTTATCCCTGCTTTTACCAACAACTCTGCAATGTTTTGTGTCTCCTCGGCAGGGGTTGTGATAATCCCGATACTAATTCCTTCGTCTTTGATAATCTCATCCAGCCGGTCGATATGGTAGCACTTCACGCCGCCATAAACCCTGTCTACCTTCTCCGGGGTCACATCAAAAGAGGCTTTTATCTGCAATTTGGAGCGCTTGCCGGTGAGGTAAGTTACCAGGGCGCGGCCCAGGTTTCCTAACCCGATAATAGCCACATTCTGACCGTCCTTACTGTCTATAATTTCGCCTATAAGCTCTACAAGCTCTTTCACGTCATACCCCTTACGCAGGGTGCCGCTGTAACCTATCAGCATAATATCGCGCCTAACCTGCACCGAGGTGATGTGGTGGAGGTTGGCTATTTCGTGCGAAAAAATATACTTCTTCCCGTTGGCAAGGCAGTTGAGCAACGACCTGCGGTATTGGCTTAAACGTTCTACTGTTTTATCAGGTAACTTTTTCATCTTTACATATGTTCATTAATCAAAATGTTTTGGAAATTGGAGTGTAAAAGTACTACCTTCGGAGGGTTCACTCCAAATTTTTATGGTGCCTTTATACGAATCTGTTAATTTTTTAACGATAGAGAGACCTAACCCGCTGCCCGATATGCCTTTAGTGTCTTCATTTTTTATGCGTACAAATTCCCGGAACAGCTTTTTGGTATCTTCCTGCTTCATCCCGATGCCGGTATCTGTAACCTCCGTTTTTATTGTCTCTTTATCCTGGCTGACATGAATATCTACACGACCTTTGTTTTTATTGTATTTTATAGCATTAGAGATGAGGTTATTAAATATGATGATAAATTCCTCGGGATCCCCCTTAACGGTAGCCTTTTCTTCGCCATGCACGTGAATATCCACTTCTTTTTGGATGGCATAAGGCTGCATGGCATCGATGGCGGCATAGATAGTGTCGAGAATATTAAATGTTTTAATATTGCGTTTCGTGTTGCCGGTCTCCATTTTTGTCAAATCCAGCATATCCATAATCAGGGTACGCATCCCTTTCATGCGTTTCATGCTCCTGTTAATAACCTGCTGGTAGTCGTCGATATTTTTCCCGAACTGTTGCTTTTGCATCATCTCCAGGTATCCTTCTACCGCGTTGATGGGTGATTTCAATTCATGAGAGAGCACGGAAAGAAACTGAAACCTGATTTGGCGCCCTTCGGTGTTGAGGCGTTTGGTCATCTGTTTTAAAAACACATGCTTGGTTATTGTTTCTATGGATGAGCGGAGCTCCTGCGGGGTAAAGGGCTTGGGTATAAAGTCGTAAGCACCGTCTTTGGTAGCTTTTACGGCAAGCTCCAGCGATGCATAGGAGGTGATCATTACCACGATGCTTTCGAGGTTTTGTTTTTTCACTTTTTCAAGGACGTCGACCCCTTGAATGCCGGGCAGCTTATTATCGAGGAGGATGATATGCGGGTTTTTTTCTGCAATAACCTTTAGGGCGTCTTCGCCACTTTCTGACTCGAGCACTTCAAATTCGATATGATCATCCATAAAAGGATAATCAACTTTGAAGTTTCTCAATATCCTCGACACTCCCGACCGGATACCCGGTTCATCATCAACTACTAACACTTTTAAAACAGACATAAGGCTATTATTCTTGCTGAAGAAGTTGTTTTATTTCATTTTCGAGCTGCTCGCTTTTTATTCCCTTATCGAGGAACCGGTCGGCCTTGATCCACTTCTGTTCCTCCTCGCTGTCGATACGGAACGACATACCTGTTTCGGCCGTGACGGCTGTGGCTATAATAACAGGTACGTCGGGGTACTTTCTCTTGATTTTATAACTGAGGATAAACCCGCTGTCTTCGTGCTCCATCATCAGGTCCAGGATGGCCAGATCGGGCTTCATGCTGGCGATAATTTTTTCGCATTCGCGCTGGCTCTCGGCAGTGATGGTGTTGTAGCCAAAGCCTTCTATGATGATTCTCATCTGGAAAAGATAATCCGGATCATCATCAGCTATGAGTATTGTTATATCGTTTTGGTTCATCATTTAAAAGGTTTTTTGTTTTTCTGATTTCGGGTGCCTGGGCAGGGTTACCGTAAAGGTGGTGCCGGTGGGGCCTGCCTCTGGCTCGGTGTTAGAGTCTAAATCAATCCTGCCGTTGTGCATCTTTACAATACCATAAATAGTGGCCAGCCCCAGGCCGGTTCCTTTTCCGATCTCTTTGGTAGTAAAGAAAGGCTCAAATATTTTCTCCCTGTTCTCTTTGCTGATGCCCACACCCTGGTCGGTGACTTGTATGGTGGTTTTATCAGCAGTGTCAGAAAGGGTGATATTTAGTTCGCCACCATCCGGCATAGCTTCCACAGCATTTTTTGCCAGGTTGGAGATCACTTGTATCATCTGTTCTATGTCCACCGTCACCATAGGGTTTTTTAGCCAGTTGTCCACGTTTAGTGTCACCCCGTTTTTGAGGATAATGGCGCTAAGGCTCTTGTCTACAAGCTCTTTAAGGTTTATTTTATCGAATTTCACCTGGTTTTTGCGGGCAAAATTGAGTAATCCTCCCACGATGCTTTTGCAGCGATCCGACTGTTCCACGATAAGCTTCAGGTCTTCACTGAACGGGTGATCTTCGCTGAGCTCATCAAGCAGGATATTGCTGTACATGATAATCACACCCAATGGATTATTGAGCTCATGGGCGATGCTTGCCGATAGTTGCCCCATATGCGCCAGCTTCTCTTGTTGCTTGAGGGCCTCTTTGGCGGTGTTGAGCTGTTCGTTCGATATTTTCAGGTCTTCCAGCGACGCATGCAGCTTTTCAATAGAGAAGGGTAGGCACATCTCTGTTTCTGCAAGCCCCTGCACGATAGCAATAGCATGTTCCTCGCAGGTGGGGTATCCACAAGCTCCGCAGTTCAGGTGGTCTTTGTCGTGATACTTTCCCATATTGGCCAAAGCCTCATCAATCTCTTCCCTCGAGGGCACTTGCATGCGCCGGTCGGCTGATTTAAACGACTGCTTCAGATCTAAACGGCTATACAGCGCCATGTCAGCTTCCCATTGGTCTTTTTTAAGATTCTGTAGTTTCTTTTTTACATATTCATTGACACGTACTTTTCGGGCATACTTGTTGGTATTAAATGTATTGGTGCCCGGCCCCATAATACATCCTTCGCAGCAAAGCAGTTCCAGGTTTTGGTCTATCACTCCGTTTTCAAACTCTTTAATGGCTTCTTTGAAATTGGTCTTCCCTTCAGCCGTGATCATCCTTCCATCATCAATATCTTCAGCCACGTCGATGTTCTGCAGCAAGCCGCGGCTTACGGGGAATATAGCTCCTTTGCCGCTGAAGGGCGGATCAAAATCGGAGGCTACGGCCTCTTCGGGAGTAATGTGGTGTTTAGTAAACAACTCGCGAAGCTCAGTAAATGTGAGCTCCTGGTCGGTTTCTGCTGATTCTGCCTTTTTGGCGATGCAGGGCCCAACAAAGACGATTTTGATGTTTTCGCCATATTTTTTTCTCATCACACGGCTCATGGCTACCATCGGACTGGCCACCGGCGCCAGGTGGTGGATAAGCCCCGGGAAGTAGTGCTCTATGTAATAGACAATAGCCGGACAATCACTAGTGATCAGAGGTTTTTTACTTTTATGGATCAGCGCGTTAAACTTTTTAGCCACCAGGTCGGCACCAAAGGCTACCTCAGCGACCAAGTCGAAGCCCAGGGCCCGCACCATTCCCACAAACTTACGGTAATCCGCTATCTCGCCAAACTCTGCCGGAAAGCTGGGAGCCACTATAGCAGCCACCCGGTCGCCAGAAGCGAGCAGGGCTTCCACTTCTTCTGTTAATTTGATAAATGCTTTGGCATGCTGGCTGCACACTTTCACACAGTTACCACATCCTATGCAGCGCTTGTCGATAACCTGAGCCTGTCCGTTAAGGATCTGTATAGCCTTGGCAGGACACTCCCTCACGCAGGTGTAGCACACCCGGCACCTGTCAGGGATAGTATATACCAGCTGTTTTCTTACGGCCTGGCTCATAAGGCTGCTTTTTTTATTTCCCTGATATGTAGCATTGTAGCGCGTTTTTTGCTTCCCGGGGCCCCCAGAAAACGATTGGCGAGCTCTTCAATTTCGGGGTTCTTTTCGGCTACATTAATAGATCCTTTGTTATCTATATCGTACAGCGCTTTTCTCCTGGATTTTACATTCTCGGCAGGTTGCCTGAGGGGTTGTCCGCCACCACCGATGCATCCGTCTCTGCACGCCAGCACTTCAATAAAATCAGCGCTGCGTGTCCCCAGGCGCACCTCTTCCATAACCTCCATCGCCTCTTTTATGCCGTTAACAGCTATCAGTTTCAGCTGCAGCTCCCCTTCCTTAAACAGATATTCCTTTATGGATTTTGTGTTTCGTAGCTTAGTAATGCGTGGGGGACGCAGCTCTCTTCCTTTGGCTGAGAAAAACAGGTTGCGGATTACCGCTTCGGTGAGGCCGCCGGCCAGGGTATGTATCTTGCCGGCAGTGCTTGCCATGCCAAAGGGAAGGTCTGTGAGCTCTTCTTCTATCTGATGGATATCTATGCCGTGGAGCTTGATAAAGTCTGCCGTCTCGCGGGTAGTCATGGAGACATCAATATTGGGAAAGCCACCATTGACGTAGGCATTATTGGTGATTTCTTCTTTTTTGGCGGTGCAGGTATTCAGCGACACAATAAAAATATCGGAAGGATCGATGTTCTTTTTTTCAGCATAGTAGGTTTTCAGGATACGGCCAAGCTGATGGTGCGGGGGCAGTGCTGTGGTAATATCGTCCGGCAGGTTGCCGGAGGTCTGCCGGGCATGTTTCATCCAGGCGGGACAGTGACCCGAAAGGAGAGGCTGCTTTGTTCCCTCTCGCTTACGCTCCTGTAGCTCATATACCAGCTCCTGAACATACAGGTCGGCACCGAAAGCGCTGTCGAAAACCGCATCAAACCCTATGGCGCGCAAGGCAGCATTAACAATCCCCGACATATCTTTTCCCGCCCTGAGGCCAAACTCTTCGGCCAGCGAAACAGCCATGGCGCTGTCCGTGATTGCTATGACATGTTTTTGGGGATGGTAAATCGCTTTGCTTACTTTGGTGGAGGATGTTTTCTCGTGCAAAGCGCCTGTGGGGCAGTTCATAATGCATTGTCCGCAATGGATGCATGTGGAGTTGTTGAGGCTTTTATTGAATTCAGGGCCTATGGTGGCATGTGTGCCCCGGCGGATAAACTCTATAGCCGCTATACCAAGGACTTCATCACAGTAGCGTACGCACCTTCCGCAGAGGATGCATTTATCAGGTTCCCTGACGATGGCAGGGCTGCTGTTATCTATCTTTTGTTTCTTCTTGCTTCCAAAGAAGCGACGGTCATGCACGTTCATCTCTTCGGCAAGGTTCTGCAATTTACAATTGCCATTACGGATGCAGTATAGGCAGTCGTCGGGATGGTTCGAGAGCAACAGCTCTACGATAGTTTTACGTGCTGTAACCACTCTCGGCGAATGTGTTTTGATACGCATCCAGCCGTTAACCGGAAAGGAGCATGCCGGGATCAACCCCTGAAATCCTTCTATCTCTACAGCACACATGCGGCAGGCTCCTGTAGGCATAAGGTCTTTCATAGAGCACAACGTAGGCACATTCAGCCCGTTGCGCTGCAGCGCCGACAGGATAGTCTCTTCCTTTTTCGCTTTGATGATTTTGCCGTTTACTTCTATATCAATCAACATGTCTTTTATTTTAACAATACAGCATCAAATTTGCACACCTCATAGCATATCCCACAGCCATTACATTTGTCTTCCACAATAAAATGCGGATGTTTTGGGGCTCCTATAATGGCATTTTCGGGGCATTTTGCAGCACACAAAGTGCAGCCGGTGCACGCCTCGGTGTCTATGGTGTAGGTGCGCAGTCCGCGGCATATATTGGAGCGGCATTTGCGTTCATAAATATGTTCTTCAAATTCCTCGCTAAAGTATTTCAGAGTGCTTAGCAAAGGCTTAGGCGCTGTTTTGCCGAGGCCACATAAAGAAGTTTCGCTGATTACCCTCCCCAGCTCTTCCAGCTGCATCACTCCTTTAAATCGGTCCAGTGTTTTGTGATTACCCTCCTCAGGGCGCCGGGTAATACCTTCAAGGATCTCCAGCATGCGGTGGGTGCCTTCGCGACAAGGGATACATTTGCCACAGCTTGCGTTTTGCAGAAAGTCTATGAAGAATTTTGCGAGATCCACCATGCAGGTGTCTTCATCAACCACTACTAATCCTCCTGAACCCATAATGGCATCGATGGCTTCTAATGACTCATATTCTATAGGAGTATCGAGATGTTCGGAAACAAGGCAGCTTCCGGAAGGGCCTCCGATTTGTGCTGCTTTAAATGCTTTACCCTTTTTTATTCCCCCGGCAATATCAAAAATAATCTCTCTTAAAGTGGTTCCCATAGGCACCTCAATTAACCCCGATTTTTCGAGCTTACCGGTTATTGCAAACACTTTGGTGCCCGGACTTTTTTCGGTGCCTGCCTGCTTGTATTTCTGTGCTCCGCCGGCAATTATGCCGGGAACGTTGGCCAGGGTTTCCACATTATTAACCACGGTAGGCTTGTTAAAAAGGCCTTGTTGTGTAGGGTAGGGGGGCCTTGGCCGTGGGATGCCCCGCTTACCTTCCAGGCTGTTGATGAGCGCCGTTTCTTCGCCACAGACAAACGCTCCGGCACCGGTACGTATGGTTATGTTCAGGTTAAAACCGCTGTTTAAGATGTTATGCCCCAGCAGTCCGGCTTCTTTACAGTCGTTGATCGCTTTCAGGATGCGCTCGCAGGCCAGTTCATAGGATGACCGCAGGTATATGTAGCTTTTGGTGGTGCCTGCGGCGTAGGCCGCCAGCGCCATCCCCTCTATTAAAAGGTGTGGGTTGCCCTCAATAATGGCGCGATCCATAAATGCTCCCGGATCACTTTCATCAGCATTACATATAAGGTATTTTTGCTCTCCTGCCGCCAGGGCTGCCGCCTCCCATTTTTTTCCGCTGAGGTATCCGCCGCCGCCCCGCCCGCGCAGTCCGCTCTTTATTACCGTGTCACGCACCTGTGCCGGGGTGTTGGAAAGCAGCGTGCTGGCTAATGCTTTAAAGCCGCCGTGGGCGATATATTCTTCCAGATTGTATGGGTTTATCTTGCCGCAGTGTTGCAGGATGCGCCGGTGTTGGTTTTTGAAATAAAGAAGATCTTCCATATGAGGGATGTTTTCCCAGGGTTCTGTGGCGTCATTTTTATACTGCCCGAGAATGTGTTTTTGGTCGCAGTTGAAATTGAGAGTGGCATCCAATAAGGTCGTAACCAAATCAGGAGTCACCTTTTGGTAGCTTATCCTCGAGCGTCCCGGCAGCTGAATATCTACAAGTGGCTCGGCCCAGCACATGCCAATACATCCTGTCTCCACCACCTCAGCGTCCACCTTGTTTTCTTCTAGATAATGACTGATGGCCTGCAACGTTTCCTGCGCCCCGGAGATATGTCCGCAGGTGCCGCTGCCTACAAAAATGACGGGTTTGGAAACGGATATGCGCTTAAGCTTACGCAGATGGTTTTGGAGATCGGCTGATATTTCCAGTGTAGTGTTGAGGAGCAACTCCTCTATAAGCGTATCTGTGGTTATAGTGCTCATCATCATTATTTGTTCCGGTAGGTGTTTAAAATGGTCTTTACACGACTTGTTTCCACTTTCGTATAGTAAACCTTATTGACGCGCAGGATGGGGGAGAGGTGGCACGCACCCATGCATGGAACGGTTTCAATACTAAATAATCCACCCGGAGTAGCCTGTCCGGGCTCTATTTTAAGCTCTTTTTTGAGTTTACGCAGCAATTCGGCTGACTTAGAAAGATGGCAGGCCGTGCCACGGCACAGGCAAATATGATATTTTCCGGTGCGCTGAAACCGAAAAAGATTATAGAAGGAGGCAATACTGTATACCTTGCTGGCAGGAATACCCAGTTGGTTACTAATCGTATATATGGCTTCTTCCGGCAAATGATTGTATTCCTCCTGTACCTTTTGCAGGACAGGAATAAGGTCTTCGCGTTTAGTGCCTTTATGGCTGCTGATTATTTGCTGTATCTTTTCTTCCATGATTGTTATTGAATAAACCAAAATCCTGCGGACCTGGCCTTATTTACTCACAATGACAAATATACAAATTAATGAAACCGCGTGTTACAAAAATAACAGTGTGAACTTTGTAACACATCAATCTGTGCCATATATCAGTTTTAAGAAATTAGTATTCAGTGATTTATATGATAAAAGGAGCGAGGAAGGAATAAGAGAGCGACTGCAATTTATATAAGTTTTAAATAGAATAAGAAAGCGACATAATTTTATTTATTTGATATTGAATACTCTAGATTATTTTTAACAGAGGCAGGGATTTTTGTTAATAAAATAACATCACGGTAACAGCATCGTGATATTTTGTATTTTTGGAATGTATAAACAGCAGCGAGCATGGATTATGATCATGAAATAACAATTTGCGTGGGCAGTTCTTGTTTTTCGAGGGGAAATAAACAGATTGTCGGGGCCATTAATGATTACCTGGAAAAATATCAGTTACAGGATCGTGTATGGTTTCATGGTGCCCATTGTTACGGCCATTGCGAAAAAGGGCCGGTGATGAAGGTGGACGGGAAGTTGTATGAGCATATCAATATCGATAAAGTAATAGCTGTTTTAAACGATTTTTTTGCATAGCAGGAGGGTAACTAAAAAGTGATGCCGGCAGGGGGGTAAATGGGAAAATCTTTTTAGACACTCACTAACATAAATAAAGGACGGTTTGCATGGATAATAGCAAAGAGCCATTAGTAAAAATTATAGAGTCGGATTGTGAAGTGTGCTATGCTTGTGTGCGGGCCTGTCCGGTTAAGGCCATCACAGTAAAAGTGAACCAGGACTATCCCTATATCCATCCTGAGCGCTGCATAGGCTGCGGCGATTGTCTTAAGGCCTGCTCTCCGGGCGCCATCGTATACCGTAATGAGAAAGAACATGTTAAAGCCCTGGTTAAGCAAGGAGATACGGCGGCGCTCATCGATCCCAGCATCAGTGGTGAATTTGTGGATATTACGGACTATCGTAAATTTGTTGAGATGATCCGCGCACTGGGGTTTAAATATGTTAATGAAACTTCCTTTGGGGTCGATCTGGTGGCAAAAAAATACAAGACGCTGATAGAGAAGGAGGCAGGTAAGTTTTTTATATCGGCCAACTGTCCTGCCATAGTCGATTATGTAGAGAAATACCGTCCTGAGCTGACAGGCAACCTGGCCCCGGTTGAGCCTCCTATGACCGCTATGGCTAAGGTGGTGCGAGAGCAATATGACGCTGACCTGAACATGGTGTTTATAGGACCCTGTATCGATGCCAAGAAGGATGCACAGCGCTATGATGGTAGTGGCCGCATCGATGCAGTGATTACTTTCGTGGAGCTCCGGGAGCTTTTCCGGGAGTTTTCTGTCGAAGAGAAATCGGTTCATTTCTCTGATTTTGACGCGCCGGTAGGGTATAAGGGCTCTTTGTATCCTATTAGCCAGTCGTTTAAAGAAATTGGTGGGCTTAAGGATGAGCTGCTCACCACGCAGATGCTCACTGTGGATGGCGGAGAGCCTGCACTGGACGCGGTGAGGACCTTCGACGAATCCATCAACGACATCAAGCACCACTTCAATTTATTCTACTGCAAAGGATGCCTGATGGGCCCCGGCACATCGCCTAATGGGAACCCTATTTATCGCCGTTCGATGGTTACCAGCTATTCGCGCAAGCGCCTGAAAGATTTTGATAAAAAGCAGTGGGAAAAGCAGATGGAGCGCTTCGGGGCGCTTAACCTGGCACGCACCTACAAAAAAGATGACCAGCGGCTGCCAAAACCTGCCGAAGAAAAGGTGCAGGAGGTGTTAAAGTTACTTGGAAAGGACGATGTGGGGCTTAATGTGGGTTGTGGCGCCTGTGGTTATGACTCATGTCGTGATTTTGCCGAGGCTGTGGCTGGCGGAATTGCCAAAACAGATATGTGCATCCAGCACTCGCTGAAAAATAAAAAGGATTACATCAATACGCTTAAAAGTACCAATGAGAAGCTGTCTGAGACGCAAAAAGCCCTGAAAGAGTCGGAATCGGTAGCCCGTGCCGAGCAGCAGAAGAGCCAGGAATCGCTGGAGACAACCTCTGCAGTGCTTCAGGAGCTGTCGGCAGGAGTGGTGGTGGTGGATAGTAAGCTGAGGATAGTGCAGTCGAACAAGAAATTTATCGAAATTATGGGCGATGATGCCAGGGAAATCAATGAAGTGATTCCCGGGCTGGTGGGTGCCGATCTTAAGTCGCTGCTGCCTTATCAGTTTTATAACCTCTTTTCCTATGTATTGTCTAACCATCAAACCATACATAACCGCGATGTGCACTTCCATGAAGCCCTGCTCAATGTCACTATTTTTTCTATCAAGAAAGGCAAATTAGTGGGAGGCGTTATCCGCGATTTGCAGATGCCGGAAGTACAAAAAGAGGAGGTGGTGAACCGCGTCACTGAAGTGATAGATCAGAACCTGGAGCTGGTGCAGCAGATAGGATATATCCTCGGCGAGGGGGCTTCTAAAACAGAGAAGATGCTGAACTCAATCATAGAATCATATACTCACGACAAGAACAAGCCTAAATGAGTACCTATGCCTATATAGAGATAAAGCATGAATCGAAAAACCATTATGGGGAACGTATTTGTGGTGATGTCTTCCTCACACGCCGCATCAAAGAAGAAGGGCGCACCATAGTGGTGCTCTCCGACGGGCTGGGGCATGGGGTGAAGGCGAATATTTTGGCTACGCTGACGGCTACGATGGCCCTGAATTTTACCCAGGAGCATAAAGATATTGAACGCATCGCGGAGATTATTATGAAAACTTTGCCCGTGGACAGCGTCAGGAAAATAAGCTATGCTACGTTTACTATCCTTGATATAGAAGATAACGGCAAAACCACCATCCTGGAGTTTGATAACCCGGAGACCCTGATTTTTGATGGTAACAGGCTTAAAAAGCATGAGTGGGACAAGGTGGTGTTGGAGACGGAGAAAACCAAAGGCAAGGAGCTGCGTACTTATCAGTTTAATGCCAGGCAGGAAGACCGTATTATTATTACTACTGATGGCATCGCTCAGTCGGGGCTGGGCATGGGTAAATATCCTTTCGGTTGGGGCGCCGATAATCTGAAAGAATTTGCCGGCATGCTGATAACTAATGAGGCCAATATCTCTGCAGAAATGCTTTCGCGCAAAGTGGTGAATATGGCTCATAAAAACGATCAATATCACTCGAAAGATGATACCTCTTGTGCGGTGGTCTATTTCAGGCAACCCCGCCGCCTGTTGTTGTGTACCGGCCCGCCTTACAAGAAAGAGCGCGATGAGCAACTGGCTGCGGAGGTGCGTGGCTTCGAGGGAAGGATTATTATCAGCGGAGCTACCACAGCAGATATCATTTCGCGGGAGCTGGACAGAGAGATTGAAGACAGCTTTGAATTTCCCGACCCCGATCTTCCCCCCATAGCCTACATGGAAGGCATCGACCTGGTTACGGAAGGCATCCTCACCCTCAGCAAGGTAACCGAGATGCTCCGTTCCTACAACAACAAAACATCACTGGGTAAAGGTCCGGCTGATGCCATCATCAAGCTGTTTTTGGAGAGTGATGAGATCCACCTGATTATAGGAACGCGTATCAATATTGCTCATCAGGACCCCAACCTTCCGGTGGAGCTGGAAATACGGCGCACAGTGGTAAAGCGAATCGCCCGATTGCTGGAGGAAAAGTTCCTGAAAGAGGTGAAGGTAAAGTATATCTGATGCCCGGCCGGAGGAATTGATAAATGAATACGCCGGCAGTTTCGGGGATATAAATCTTCATAACCTTAATCCTGAACTTTCTGAGATACTTAGTTTACAGAGCGACACTAATTAGTGTTCGTCCATAATGACCAATCTCTGCGTTGTTGCTCAAATTTTAAATCCTCGAATACGTTAGTATGCTGCGGTTTAAAATTTTCGCACGCCCCCGATAAAATGCGGGGCAGGCTTTGATCTTGAACATTCTGAACAAAACACGCTTAGTTTACAGAGCGACACTAGTTAACCCAGATAACCTCTTCCTGGGTTCCGTGGCAGCTGTTGCAGGCGCCTGATGTAGCGGGTCGGGGCATAAACATGGAAGCTCCCCGGGCGCTCTCTGCTACAGGGTAAAGGGCTTGCGTGAAGTCAATATTTTCTGTGGTGTAAAAGTTTCCGTTGGCGTCCACCTCGATGGTTTTTACAAGGCTGCCGGAGCCATTCTTCCCTGTGTAGAGCATTACCATGCCATTAGGGGCCGTATTCCGCAGATCTTCCTGAAAGATAGTGCCTGAAACACTAAAGACGGTTATCTGGTTGCTGTTATGACACCCGGAGCAGTTGGCTCCCTGATGATGACTGCCCGTATCTCCGTTTTTACTTATCACCGGATCATCATCAATATCATCATCGCAGGATATTAGGGTAGCCGCTAATGCTACAGCGAGTATCAAAAAGGTTTTAAGTGGCGTTTTCATAGTTTCGGTTTTAATTGGTATAAAAATACAATTTTATGATAATATCCTGACAAGAGGCGGGATTTTAAGAATGATTGTAATTATCTGACGGCTGAAATCAGCTTTTCGGGTGTTGCGGAGTGAGCAACCAAAAAATGCCTGAGTGCTGTGCCGTTTAATCGGAACTTACTTTGAGTTTTCTTTGTTTCATAAGGGGTTGCTTGATATTTCTTAGATAATGTAGCAACAGAAGTAATAATATATTAAATTGGATATAAAATAGATAACTTGCATTTGTGGTAAC
>Ga0307970_1000731_pt1 | contig 19395 bp, 19 predicted proteins | sample OrgLakmetagen712_FD_202093 | JGI IMG/M metagenome (GOLD analysis project Ga0307970, IMG submission 202093) | Saline water microbial communities from Organic Lake, Antarctica - #712 | ecosystem: Environmental > Aquatic > Non-marine Saline and Alkaline > Saline | place: Antarctica: Organic Lake... | reverse complement strand
AGACCAGGGCATGGGAAATACCCCGCAACCAGGGCGGCACAGCCGTCAAATGGCGCTTCTCAACCGAGGACGCGCGCATGAAACTCGCCCACCTCTATCCGCAGATAAGCTGAATCGCAGGACTAGCTGAACGGCCTACTGCCGCAGGACGCGCCGACCCTGCGGACGTTGAAACGCGACGCGGCATTTATTCCGATGGGCTCCAAGCCGACTTGGTGCGTTTCGTGCGGTGCACCGCGCATGCCGGGAGCGGGCCAGTCCACGGGCATGTTCCGGGGCGGTCTTCGCGACAAGGTGGGGCGTTTCGTCATGCGGCCTGCTCCCGTGCACGTCGCAGCATAAGACGATGCTTGGCGGCCTTGCTGAGTGTCCGGTTCCAGGAAGGTGCTAGTGGAACTTAGCGCCTGCAGCATCAATATCGCTGCGTCAGGCACGACCGGCCGCAGAGGGGCTGGCTTCGGTCGATCGCCGCGTCGTGCCTGAGTGGCCGCTTCGGAGAATGCCGCGCGACAGTGCGACCGTCGGCACTGCGCCGTGGGCGGGTTTTGCAGACTTCGGGTTGCAACGCATGTTAAGAGTAATCTTCAATTTTTCCCGGCATTGAACAATTGTCGATAAGTATCACGCAGCTTGCGTTTGTAGAGCTTACCGGTGGCCGAGCGCGGCAATTGATCGTGAAAGTCGATGCTGCGCGGGCATTTGACCGGCGAGAGCCGGGCGCGACTATGGGCGATCAGCTCTTGGGCCAGAGACTCGGATCCTGCCTGCCCCGCAACGAGCTGCACCACCGCCTTGACCTCTTCGCCAAACTCCTCGTGCGGCACGCCGATCACGGCGGCATCCAGAACCAGAGGGTGACTGAGCAGCACGTCCTCAGTTTCCTGCGGGTAGATGTTGACCCCGCCAGAGATGATGACAAAGGATTTGCGATCAGTCAGGTAGAGGTAGCCCCCCTCGTCGAGCCGCCCGATATCGCCCAACGTGGTCCAGCCCTGCGCGTTGGTGCAGGCGGCGGTCTTGTCCGGGTCGTTGTGGTAGGCGAACTGGTGACCGTTCTCGAAATAGACCTCTCCCTCGGTGCCCACGGGCAATTCCGCGCCGGTCTCGTCGCAGATATGCAGCACGCCCAGCTTGGCGCACCCTACTGATCCGGGATGCGCGCGCCATTCCTCCGGCGTGATGGCGGTGAAGCCGTTGTTTTCGGTGCCGGAGTAGTACTCGTGGATGATGTCGCCCCACCAGTCGAGCATCCGCAGCTTGACCTCCACCGGGCAGGGAGCAGCGGCGTGAACGGCCATTTTCATGGAGGAGAGATCATGGCGCTGACGCTCCGACTCGGGGAGTTTCAGGAGCCGGATGAACATGGTGGGCACCCATTGGCTATGAGTGATGCGGTAATGCTCGATCAGGTCGAGCGCGCGCGCGGCGTCGAATTTCTGCATGACGTAAGCCGTGCCGCCCATGCGGATGGTAACCATCGAATGCCGCAGGGGGGCCGCGTGATAGAGCGGTGCGGGGCTGAGATAGCGGGTGTCCCTATCGTAGCCGAACAGCGATGTGAGTAGGTCCAGCAGCATGGTGCGCCCGCCGGGGGAATCGTCGGGCAGGGGCCACTTGATGCCCTTGGGCCGCCCGGTGGTGCCCGAGGAATAGAGCATGTCGAGGCCCTGCCGCTCTTCGGGGATGGGAGTTGCGGGTAGGCTTTGAAGCGCGTGCTGCCAGGACGGAAACCCGCCGGTGTCGGGACCGACTACGTGGAGGGTACACCCATTCAGAGCGCCGAGAGAAGGGATGATCCCGGTGTGAAGATCAGAGGTCACCAACATCCTCGCGCCGCAATCACGAAGGATATAGGCGATCTCGTCAGGCGTCAGATGGGTGCTGATGGTGGTGTAATAAACGCCCGCGCGATCGGCGGCGAAGCAGACCTCAAGAAATTCTCGGCGGTTCTCCATCAGGATCGCGATGTGATCGCCGACGCTGATGCCTGCGTTTCTCAGCAGGTGCGCGCCCTGATTGGCGCGGGTCTCCAATTGGCCGAAGGTGACCGTCTCGCCGCTCTCGCAGATCACGAAAGCGGGTTTTTCGGGCGCGTGATGGCGCGGCTGATATGGATAGGTGATCGCGGTCACGGCAGTCAGAACCCGATGACGGTCTTGCCGAAATGGCCGCCTGCGCGCAAGTGTTCGAGGGCGGCGTGCAGATCGGTAAACCCGAAGGTCTCGCCGATCACGGGGCGCACCTCGTGCTGCGCCATCGCCGCGAGCATCGACTCAAACCCGTCGCGGTGGCCGACGGTGACACCCTGAAGCCGCACTTGGCGCGCGACTATGAGGCCGAGCGACGCCTCGATATTGAGCCCCGAGAGGACGCCGATCATCGACAGCGTGCCGCCGGGGCGCACCGCACGCAGCGATAGCGGCAGGGTCCGTGCGCCGCCCAATTCGATGATGTTGTCATAGCCGCCGCGATCCGCCGTGATGGCGCGGCTGGCGCGGGCCCAATCCTCGATCTGGGCATAGTTTATGGTTTCGTCCGCGCCCATCTCGCGGACGCGGGCAAGCTTGTCGTCGCTCGACGAGATTACCGTGACATGCGCGCCGTGCAGTTTCGCAAAGGTGAGGGCAAAGAGCGCGACGCCCCCGGTGCCCTGGATGAGCAGTCTGTCGCCAGGTTTCGTCCGGCCATGGGTGGCCACCGCGCTCCACGCCGTCAGCGCGGCGCAAGGCAGGGTCGCTGCCTCGGCATCGCTGAGATAATCGGGCACGCGTACCACGCCATTCTGCGACAGGCACATGCTCTCGGCCATGACGCCGTCGAGGGGGCCGCCGAGGGCCGAGGCGAAGCGCTCGGGGCTGGGTTCGCCGCCCGTCCAGTTCTGGAAATAGGTGGGGCAAACTCGGTCACCCACCTTCACGCGGGTGACGGCGTCCCCCGTCGCCACCACCTTGCCCACCCCGTCGGAGACAGGGATGAGCGGCAATTCGCCGGTGGCGCGGCCATAGCCGCGCTCGGGCACGATCAGGTCGCGGGCGTTGAGCGACGCCATGTGCATCTGCACGATGACCTGCCCCGGCCCGGCCTCGGGCTCGGGGCGCTCGGACAGGCGCAGGTTTTGGATCCCCCACTCGCCCTCGATCTGGAAAACGCGCATCAGCTTACTCCGTCTTGTCGGTGCGGGGTAGGGTCAGGTGCGCGACCCGCTCCCGCAGCATGGTGATGGTGCCATCGGTAAGTGCGGCGATTTGTGCTGCGGCAAGATGGCGAGTGAAACAGCGGGTGGGGCGCAGCCCCTCGGCCCCCATCGCATGCAAGAGGCGCGGCAGATGGCGCTGCGCGCAGTCGGTGGCAGCGATCTTGGCGCGTGCGGCGGAAAGCTGTGCATCGTCGCCCGCCTCGATCTGTGCTGTGGCCTCTGCAGTCAGCGCCTCGGCGCCGGCGAGATCGGTCTCGGCCTGCGTGAGCGGGATGCGCCATGCCTGATGCGCGGCCAGCGGCTTGCCGAAACTGTGCCGTTCGGTGCCATAAGCTGCGGCCTCTGAGAGCGCCGCGCGGGTCATGGCGTTGCACATCGCGGCCACGTAAGTGCGGGCGGCGTTAAGCTCGACCATGATGGATTTGAAGGCATTGCCGGCGGGCAGGATCAGCGCCTCGGGCGGCAGGGCTACGCGGTCGAAGGTCAGCCGCCCGGTGCCCATCGAAGTTTGCGAAAAAGCGCTGTCAATGGGGTGACGGGTAACGCCGGGCTGCGTCAGATCGACGACGAAGGCACCGATGCTGTTCGCGCCCGCCGCTTCGCCGCAATGGGCGAAGACGATGGCGAGCCCGGCGCGTCGGGCGTTGATGATCCAGGTTTTCTGGCCCGAGAGGTGCCATGCGCCGTCCTCGGTGATGGCGCAGGCGGTGATCGCGGCGAAATCCGAACCTGCCCCCGGCTCTGTGAGGGCTGTGCAGGCGGCGGTTTGCCCGGACAGCAGGCCCGGCAGGTGCCGCGCGATGAGATCGGGTGGGGCGGAACGGACGAGGCGCAGGGCGACGTTGTGGGTGTTTACAAGCGACATCGCAAAACCGAAATCCTCAGCCGCGAGCATCTCGCAGGCGCGCACCAAGGTGGCAAAGCCACGGCCCTTGCCGCCATGCTCGGACGGGATCGAGATCGACAGGAGGCCGATATCCGCCGCGTCGGTGAAGAGGTCTGGCGCGGGGTTTTCGCCCATCGACCAGCCCGGCGCACCCGCGCGCACCGGCCCGGCGGCGAATGCTGCTACACCGTCGAGAAACGCCGCCGCGCCGGTCACGAGCGCCGTCTCCTCAGCCAATCGGCGAGGCTCGTCACCACGCCGACGATCCCGCGCGGCATGAAGATCGTCGCCAGCACCAGAACGAGGCCGTAGATGATGAGGCGAAAACTATCGGCGAAACGGAGATATTCGGGCAGGAAAACCACGAAGAAAGCGCCGATCACCGGCCCGGCGATGGTGCCCGACCCGCCGATGATAACCGCGAGGATCGCGTCGAGCGATTGCGCGACGCCGAAGATCTCGGGATTGATGAAGCTCTGGTAATGGGCGTAGATCGCGCCCGCGAGACCGGCGAACATGGCCGAGGTGACGAAGGCGAAAAGTTTGTATTTCCACGCCGAGATGCCGATGGCGCCGACGAGATCCTCGTTCTGGCGGATGGCGATGAGGATGCGCCCGATGCGCGAACGCACGATCAGTGCGGCAAGCCCGGTCATCAGCGCGGCGACGATTAGCACGAAATAGTAATAGGTTTCGCGGTCTCGCCAGTTGAGCCAGCCGTCGGGGCTGCCGGGCTTGAGGATGCCGGTGATGCCCGCCTCGCCCTGCGTCAGGCTGTGCCAGTTCATCAGCACGATGAAGATCACCAGGTTGAAGGCGAGTGTGACGATGGCGAAGTAATGCCCCTTGACCCGCAGACTGGGATAGCCGACGCCCACCGCGAAGGCGGCGGTGACAAACGGGGCCAGCAGGATCGTGAGCCACACCGGCAGGTCGAAATGCAGCCCCATCAGCGCGGTGGAATAGGCACCGATGCCGATGAAGCCGGCCTGCACGATGGACACGTAGCCGGTATAGCCCTGAATGAGGTTCTGCCCCTGCGCGGCGATCACCCAGATGAGCGCGAGTATGCTCAGGTGCAAATAGTATTTGACGGCGATGAATTGCGGCAGCAGGGCAAAGCCGATAAATGCCGCGATCCAGAGCGCGTGTGTGGGTTTCAGTGTCATCGTGCGGTCCCCATCAGCCCCTGCGGGCGCACTAGAAGCACCGTGATCATCACAACGAAGGCGATCACGTCCTTGTAGGCCGAAGACAGGAACCCGGCAGCCAGCGCCTCGGTGATGCCGAGCACCAGACCGCCGATCACAGCACCCGGGATCGAGCCGAGACCGCCAAGAATGAGCACCGCGAAGCCCTTGATCACCAGCCCTTCACCGATGCCGGGGGCGATGGCGAAGAGCGCGCCCACCATGATCCCCGCGCAGACGCCGAGCATAGTGGAGATGGCGAAGACCACCAGCGGGATGGTGTTGACGTTGACGCCCATCAGGATCGCGGCATCGCGGTTTTCCGCCACGGCGCGGATCGCCTGGCCGGTCTTGGTTTTCTCGACGAAGATGGTCATCGCGGCGATAAGCAGCGCGGCGGCGAGGATCACGTAGAGCCGCAATTCGGGGATGGTGACGCCGCCGATATCGAACACGCGGTTGAAATCGGTGGGAATTACCACCTGTTCATGGCCGAAGAATTGCAGGTTCAGCCCCTCGACCATCATCGTGAGGCCAAGGGCGACGATGAAGGCGTTGATATGGCTCGCCCCGCGCACCGGGCGATAGGCCAGAAGCTCGATCAGCATGCCGAGGACAAAGCCGGTGGCGAGGGCTATGATGATGGCAACCGCCAGCGGCAGGCCCTGCGAGGTCATCAGAAAGAAGGTCAGGTAGCCCCCGAACATCGACACCGAGCCATGCGCGAAATGCGCGATGCCCAAGATGCCGAACACAGTGGTCAGCCCCAGGGCTATGAGCACATAGACTCCGCCGATCGCCATGCCGTTGATGATTTGCTGCAAGATCTCGATCATGTCGTTCGCCTTCAAATGGCGACGCGGGGCAATCCACCCCACGCCGCCGGGGGAGGATCAGTCGATCGTGCTCAGGAAGTCGGAATACGCCGCGGCATCCGAGGGCAGTTCTTGCACGAAGACCCAGTTGCCGTCCTGCCACTGAAACGCGCCATTGGCGGTGTAGGCCTGACCGTTCTGGTCGAACATCTTGCCGTCCACCGGCAGGTATTGCATGACCACCTCGTCCGGCACGGGCAAGTCGCGCAGCGCTGCCGCAACTGCCTCGGTATCCTCGACCGTGCCCGCCGCCTCGATGGCGTCCTTGAGAGCATACGTCTGGTCATAGGCGTAGGGCGAGCTTGGCGAGGGGGCTATGCCGAACCGCTCAGAATAGTTGGCATGATAGGCGATGCCATTCTCGCTGGCCGAAAGCAGGGTCAACTCGGTCGGGCGCAGGTCCCACACTCCCTCCATCTGCTCGGAGTTCGCGACGCGGAGGAACTGTTCCTCGGAGCCGGAGGTGAAGCCGTAGCGCGGCACGTCGATGCCAAGCTCTACCGCCTGCCGATAGATGAAGGCCGCAGGCTCGACGTAGCCCGCGACGAGGATGGCGTCGGGATTTTGTTCGCGGATCTTGGTCAGTTGCGGGGTCATGTCGCGGTCCGTCAACCCGAAGGATTCGCGCGAAATTATCTCGCCGCCTGCCGCGTTCAACTCCTTCTCGAAGGCATCGACATAGCTGGCGTAGAAGCCCACATCGAGCGCTCCGAGAACCGCCACACGCTCGTGGCCCTTTTCGGCCACGAAGGTGCCCGCCGCCGCACCGGTGTAATCGGCGGGGGGCCGCGTGCGGGTGAGGTTGGGGATTTCGCGGGTGGTGATCGAGCGTTCGGCGGCGTTGCCGACAAGCATCACCGCATCCTCGTATTCGATGAACGAGGCCACCGCACCGGTCGCGCCCGAACAGCAAAAGCCAAGGATGAACTTCACGCCGTCGCGATCCAGCAGCTTGCGCACGGCGTTCGACGCCTCGGTCGGGTTGGCCTGGTCGTCATAGGCAATGACGTTGAGCATGTAGCTGTCATCGCCCACGTTGATGCCACCCGCCGCGTTGATCTCCTCGGCAGCCATCTGCACCGCGTTGGCCTGTGGCAGGCCATAAACGGCGGCTCCGCCGGTGAGAGCATCACTCACCCCGATATCGAGGGTTTTTTCCGCCGCGAAGGCGGCGTTCCCGGCCAGTGCGAAGGCCGTGGTTATGGTCACAAGTTTCATGTTTTCTCCTCCCTTGGTGTGGTTGTTATCCGGTCAGTGGCCGAGATAGGCTTTGGCTACTTCCGGATGCGATTGCAGCTCCTCCCCGGTGCCGCTTAATACGATCTCTCCGGCCTCGAAGAGATAGGCGCGGTCCGCCAGCCGCAGGGCCATCGCCGAATTCTGCTCGACCAGCAGGATGGTCTTGCCCATCTCCTTGATGCGGGCAATGGTCTTGCCAACCTCGGCGACGATCTTGGGTGCGAGGCCGAGCGACGGCTCGTCGAAGATCAGCAATTCGGGACGCGCCATGAGCGCGCGGGCGATGGCGAGCATCTCCTGCTCGCCACCAGAAAGCGTGCCAGCCGCCTGATGCGCGCGCTCGCGCAGGATCGGGAACATATCCATCATCTCATCGATATCACGCGCCTGATCAGCGTCGCGGCGGGCGTAGGCACCCATGCGCAGATTCTGCACCGTGCTCATCTGCGGGAACACCTGCCGCCCCTCGGGACACATGGTGATGCCCGCGCGCACCACGGCATGGCCGGGCTGATTGGTGATGTCACGCCCTTCAAAGGTGATCTTGCCGGTCTTGGCCGCCACAAGCCCGCAGATCGCCTTGAGCGTGGAGGATTTGCCCGCGCCGTTGGCCCCGATCAGGGCCACGCATTCGCCCGACTTCACCTCGAGGCTGATGCCGTGGATCACCTCGATAGGGCCGTAGGCTACGCGCAGATCATCAACCGCCAGCATTACGCCGCCTCGCCGAGATAGGCGTCTATCACGGCCTTGTTTGTGCGGGTTTCCTCGGGCGTGCCCTCGGCGATCTTGGAGCCGAAATTGAGCACCACAATTCGGTCGCATACCTCCATGATGAGGGCCATGTGATGCTCGATCACCAGCACCGAGATACCCTTGTCCCGGATCGCCATGATGAGGTTGCAGAGCATCCGGCGCTCGTTGTTGACCAGACCCGCCGCAGGCTCGTCGAGCAGAATCACCTTTGGTTCCGACGCGAGCGCGGTGGCGATCATGAGAAAGCGCTGCTGCGCGGCGGTGATGGTGGCGACGGAGGCATCGGCGACAGCGTCGAGCGCGGTGATTTCGAGGATGTCAGACACGCGCGCGGCGATGGCCTCGTCCTCGCCGGGGTGCCGCCCGATGCCGAAAACCGATGACAGGGGGTGCGATTGCAGCGTGGCGTTGCAACCCAGCGTGATCTGTTCGCGCACGGTGAATTCAGGGAAGGTGCTGGCGGTCTGAAAGGTACGGGCAAGGCCCATCGCCACGCGTTCATATTCCGGCATCGTCTGGATGTGCCCGCCCGCGAGCCGGATTTCGCCAGAGGTCACGGGGAATATGCCCGCGAGCGCGTTGACCGTGGTCGATTTGCCCGATCCGTTGGGGCCGATGAGGCCGAGGATTTCTCCCTGCCGCACCTCAAAGCTGAGCTCGTTGACAGCGCGCACGCCGCCGAAGAACTTGCACAGCTTGTCCACCTGCAAAACGGCGGTTGTCATGCGATCCTCCCTTGCCGCTCTCCCAACGACGATTTGAGCTAGCCACGAAACGCTGGCTGAAAAAAATACAAAGATTCACTCTCGCGTTCCAATTTTTAGATTGCTATCAATTCATGTGGGATATGAAAGGCATTTGGCAGCGTGCCGCTGGTTATCAGAAATATAAAATCAATACAGGTGTTTAGCATGGTATGTGAAACACTGAACGTGACGCGTGCGGCGCAGATTCTCAATACAAGCCAGAGTTCTGTCAGCTATCACATAAAAAAATTGGAAACCGAGCTTGGCACACCGCTGTTTCGGCGCACGTCGAGCGGGCTTCACCTTACGGATGCGGGCGATACGCTGGCGCGGCATGTGGCGCGGGGGCTGGGCGCAATCGGCAGCGGAATAGAACAGGTGGCGCGGCGTGCGGGAACGGTGCGCGTGGCGCTTTTGCCGATGTTCGCGAGTCGGTGGCTGTCGTCGCGGCTGGGCCACTTGCTCGAGGTGTGCCCGGAGATGCAGCTTGCGATCCAGAACCACAATAACAGCTACGCCCACATGGCCAGCCCCGAGGCGTTCGCCGACCTGGGCGTGCAGTGGGGGCGGGGCAACTGGCCGGATTTCGAGGTGACGCGGCTCTGGCCAGAGAAGCTCGTGGTGGTGTGCAGCCCCGATTACCTCAAGGCCCATCCGATTCGCACGCCCGCCGACCTTGCCAAATGCGTGCTGCTGCATGTGGATGACACGCGGATGTGGGAGGAATGGTTTGGTGCCAACGGGCAGCACCTGCCCGCGTCGCAGTCGCAGATGATGCTGGAGGACCGGCATTTCCAGCTCAGTTCTACCATCAACGGGCTGGGCGTATCGCTATTCGCGTCGTGGCTGGTGGGCAGCGAGCTTGCGCGTGGCGACCTGGTGGACCCGTTCGGGCGCTTGTTCGACACCTCGTTCGCCTATCACCTGATCGTGCCTCGCGACATTCAGCTCTCTCCCGTGGCCGAAAAGTTGCGCCTTTGGATTGCAAACGAAAAGAAAAATTTTCCCATGTAAACGCAGCAAGCAACCATTTCAAATGGTTCTGGCTATTAATCTATCGTGCCAGACCTTTTGTGAAACAGGTTACCTATACGCTTCCCGGACAGATCACGGCGACCGTCGAACTGCGAACCGGCTTGGAAGACACAACGGCTTGAGCAACAATACGCTATACCCGCGCTTCTTTCCGCACCATGCGGCTCCCGTCTTCGGAGAACTCCCGACATATTTGTCATTCTTGCTATGTTGTAACGAAACACGCCAATGGTCCGCAAACGGGCTGGGACGGGTCGGCTGCGCCTGCAGCGTTTCAGGCTGAAACCATTGACCGCAGAGGGCCCTCCGCGTCGGTCTCTGAGGTGGCGAGCAGATCGAGCGTGCCGAGTACATCTGGGTGAGGTGGGTGGACCATGTACCGCATAATACGACCCGTCAGGGCGATACGCCGTGTCCCACACGCCGCGTTATTATCTAGGAAAGTCCAGACCCGCAGGATCCGATTTGAGACCTTCGCCGCTTTGATGGATGACCATGCTGTCGGCCGGGAAGGGCCTGATCAGGGCAAAGGCCTCATCCGGCGTGCCGGTCAGCCATGTCTCGTAGTCATTCGGATCCAGGATCATCGGCATCCGATCGGGATGCGTTTCTTTCGTCAGCGCGTTCGGCGTGGTCGTGACCATGGATGAGGTGATCATCTCGCGGTTCTCATCCCCGCCATAATTGCCTTTGAAGACGCGCCAGATGCCGGCCAGAGCGAATGGGGGGCGTACGCCGTCACCTTTCACACCGAACCAGACATAGGTCGCCGGATTGCGGCCCTTGGGCTCACAAAAGCTGGTCGCCGGGATGAGGCAGCGTCGATCCTCGAAGCTCTTCATCCAGAAGCGCGAGTGTTGCAGCTTGTCATCTCGCGCGTTGTTGACAGCCTTGGGCTGGATCGGCTTGCCTGTCTTCTTCGAGACCTGCGGCAGCACGAAGCCCCAATGCGCGTTCTGCAACCAGCGGGTGCCGTCGGCATCCATGCCGACGATGGGAGACATGCCTTTGGGAAAGATCGCTGGCAAAGGCTCTGCGTTCCCGAGCCTGTCATGCGCGGCACGCACAACGAATAACCGGCGCACCTCGGTCGAAGACATGGTGTTCGAATAAAGATTGCACATAGGGAGAAGGATAGACTGTTGATCGGCGCAGAGCACACTTTTTTGGCCAACTGCGCCCAATGGCAACGGCATGCCAGACCCACCTGGGCCGACACTCACTGCGTTCTGCGGACAACCGGATCGAGAAGTTGGATATACGGAACCTCGTTGCGCGGGCATCTGGTTGCCCGAAAAGATACCCGCCTTTCAGGGGGGACTCGCAAAACGTTGAGGTGGCGTTGAGGTAAAACGCGCATGCTCTTACACAAGTGAAACACTCGGGTTTTAAGTATCTGATATATTGTAGAAAAATGGTTGCGGGAGTTGGATTTGAACCAACGACCTTCAGGTTATGAGCCTGACGAGCTACCGGACTGCTCCATCCCGCGTTGTAGGAGCGCTGTTACTCTTGTCACATAAAACGTACAAGGGGAGAATTTGAAAATCTTTGCCGGAATGGGTAATTTTCCCGGGCGAGCAGGAGGTGAGAGGTGGTCGTGGACCTCTGTGCGGGATTGTGCGACTCCTTTGACCACGCATTGTGTGGTAAAGGCGACTACAGAGGGCATCACGACACACCGAAGAATTCCTCGGTGTGTCGCGGCGGTGGTGGAGATTCGCAGGCGGTGTGATCTCCGGGTGACCTGAAACCCACCGCGCCTTGCCTCGCGCAAGTGGCGGCTGGAATGCCGCGCCGTCGCGGACAGTCTGGAGGAGGCGGCGACCGGTTGGTCACCTTCACGCGTCTGGATCCGTCGCAATAGGAGGCGGCGAGAACCACGGATGAGAGCGAACGGCTGAACCAGAAACTCCGCCGCCGCATCAAGACCCGGACCGTGCTGCCCGCGCCGGAAACTGTGCCGATGCTGCTCTGGGCCTTGCTCGCATCCGGCCAGATCCGGATACGCAAGGTCGATGGCTGGAAAACCCTCGATCACCCGCTGGACCCCGCCACCCCTGACGCAGCGGCCGGGTTTCGCATACGACAAGCACCCTGCTTTGACCCACCGCTTCAGATCGCGCTGCGTCGCCAGTGATGCATCACGTCACCGCCCACGGCCCGCGTCTCGGCCAGGGTGAAGCGCCCGGCCTCGTCCAGACGGGCCAGACCCAGCGCGCCGATCCCGGGCAGCCCCTCGGCCCCGATCGCAAGCCCGGCCGTGAAGCCGACGAATTCGTCCACCAGCCCCGCGCCCAGAAGCGACGCCGCGAGCGATCCGCCGCCCTCGCAGAAGACTCGCGTGATCCCCGCGCGCCCCAGCGCCTGCAGCACCGAGGCCGGGTCGACCTGTCCCGCCGTCACGTCACAGGGAAAAAGCCGCGCCCCGAGGCCACGCCACGCGGCGGCGATGCTGTCATCCACGTCCGGGCCGTGACACAGCCAGACCGGCACGGTGCCCGCACTGCGCGCCAGCGCCGACATCAGCGACACGTCGAGGCGGCGCGATACCACCACGCGTACCGGTTGCCGCGCCGCCCCCATCTCGCGCACGGTCAGCATCGGGTCATCGGCGCGCGCCGTGCCCGCACCGACCATCACCGCATCATGGCGCGCGCGCAACGCATGCACCATGCGCCGCGCCTCGGCCCCGGTGATCCACTGGCTGTGGCCGGTGGCGGTGGCGATCCGTCCGTCAAGGCTCGATGCGAGCTTGAGCGTCACCAGCGGGCGCCCGATCTCGTTGCGCAACAGGAACCCTGCCAGATCGCGGGCCGCCTCGTCGACCATCACGCCGGTGGTGACCTCGATTCCGGCCTCGCGCAGCCGCTTGAACCCGCGCCCCGAGACGCGTGCATCGGTGTCCTCGAACGGGGCCACCACCCGCGCGACACCGGCGGCGACCAGCGCGTCGGCACAGGGCGGGGTGCGCCCGTGATGCGCGCAAGGCTCCAGCGTGACATAGGCGGTGGCGCCGCGCGCCGCGTCCCCGGCCCGCGCCAGCGCCTGCGTCTCGGCATGTGGCCGGCCGCCGGGCGAGGTCCAGCCGCGCCCGACGATGCGCCCCTGCCGCACGATGACACAGCCCACCGCCGGGTTGGGCGCGCAGTGCCCCATGCCCCGCCGCCCGAGCGCCAGGGCCATCGTCATGAAGCGGGTATCAGCCGCGCTCACTTGCCCTCGCGGCCGGGCGGGGCGACCGCATCCTCGGGGCGCAGTTCGCTCACGAACCGGTCGAAATCGTCGGCTTCCTGGAAATTCTTGTAGACGCTGGCAAAGCGCACATAGGCCACCGTGTCGATCCGCGCGAGGCTTTCCATCACGATCTCGCCCACCACCTTCGAGGGGATGTCGGTCTCGCCCATGCTTTCCAGCCGCCGCACGATGCCCGAGATCATCTGCTCGATCCGCTCGGGCTCTATGGGCCGCTTCTGCAGCGCGATGCGGACCGACCGCTCCAGCTTGTCGCGGTCGAACTCCTCGCGCCGGCCGTTGCTTTTCACCACCACAAGATCGCGCAGCTGCACCCGCTCATAGGTGGTGAAACGTCCGCCGCAGGCCGGGCAGAAGCGCCGCCGCCGGATAGAGACATGATCCTCGGCGGGGCGCGAGTCCTTGACCTGCGTGTCGATATTTCCGCAAAACGGGCAGCGCATCGGCCGTCCCCCTGATTTTCTGTGCGTATCGCAGCCTTTTGCGCCTGACGCCCGGCTGCCCACAGCGACTATAGGGCAGCCGCAAGGTTTTGGGTAGGGGGGAAATCGCACCGCTAGATAGGCGCAGGGGCCGGATTTGCATCCCGCGTATCAGCCACCTACGTTGCGGGGAAAGCAGAGACAGAAAGGAAAAACAACATGCCATCCAAGACCCTGTTCATCACCGGCGCATCCACGGGCATCGGGGCCGAAACCGCCCGCGCGGCGGTCCGCGACGGCTGGCGCGTGGCGCTCTTCGCGCGCAGCCAGGACAAGCTCGACGCGCTCGCGGGCGAACTGGGCAGCGAGGCCGCCCTCGCCCTGCCGGGCGACGTGACGAAAATGTCCGATCTCGAGGCCGCGATCGCCAGGACCGAGGATCATTTCGGCAGCGTCGACGCGGTCTTCGCCAATGCCGGTCGGGGGCTGGATACCGCCGGCGTGTCCGAAGGCGACGCGCAAGAATGGCGCGACATGATGGAGATCAACGTCATGGGCATGCTCTGGACGCTCAAGGCGAGCTATGACGCGCTGAAAAGGACCAAGGGCCATCTGGTGCTGACCGGCTCGGCGGCAGGCCGGCGTCACATCAAGGGCTCGATCTACAGCGCGTCGAAATGGTTCGTGCACGGGCTCGCGGGCAACATGTCCGCCGACATGCGCGAGTTCGGCGGGCGCTGCACGGTGATCGCGCCGGGCATGGTCGACACGCCGTTCTTCGACAGCCCCAAGCCCGAGAAGCTCAAGCCCGAGGATGTGGCCGCGGCCGTGATGCACGCGCTCAACGCCCCCGAGCGCGCCTCGGTCGAGGAAATCTTCCTGATGCCCACCAACTGAACGGAGAGACATGATGACCGGCAACGACACCGAAAAGACGACCGATCCCTCCAAGGGCCGGGGATCCACCGAAGATCCCAATCAGGCCGATCTCAACAGCGTCGATCCATGGCCCGACAAGGACGCGGACGTGGCCGAGACCCCGGACAAGGCCAAGACCGAGACGCCCGACCCCGACGCGGTGCCGGGCACGACGAAGGATCCCAATCAGGCCGATCGCACCTGACCCGAGGGATGCGCCGGGGCGGTCCGGATCCCTGCAAAGCGTCCGGACCCACCCCTGTCAGCGACCAAACGACAGCAGGCCGCGGGGGCGCAGATACCGGTCGAGGCTGAACAGCCTGTCCTCGTGCCGCGCCAGAAACAGACCGATCGCGGCAAAGAGAACCGGCACCCCCGTCCAGAACAGCAGGTTCGATCCGTCGGCCAGCGGCATGATCAGGTGCGGCAACGTGGCCAGCGTCGATGCGCCGTGAATCGCCACGCCCAGACCATAGCTAATCGTGCGCGCAAGCCCCGCGACGATGGCAAGCCCGATCAGAACCTGCCCGGCACCAAGGCCGACCGCCGCCAGCGCGCCCAGACCCTCGACACCGTAATAGGTCGCGAAAAGCTGTTCGGCACCGCCCGGGTTCATGATCTTGCTCAACCCCCAGAGCGCGATGAACGCGCCGAAACTGATACGGATGAGGAACAGGGCAAAACGTGGGGATTTGGTCACGGGAGGACCTCCTTTCGGTATCATTTTCGCGGTCCGGCAACGGGTTGCGCTACCGGTGGCGCGACACATGCAATCTCGCATCGATCTTGACCAATGACACTTGCGTGAAGTGGCAAGGCCGTGCCTGATCTTTTGTTCGCAAGGGCGTGCGCTTGCGTTTTCAAGGCGAAACCGGTGATCGGGTGGTCGGGGATCAGTCGCGCTCACCATCCGACGCATCGGAATTGGCGTGCACGAAATCCAGCAGCGCGCGGGTCGAGCCATCCTTGGCGGAGGCATCGCCTTCCCCCAGAAGATCGGCCATGTCGGTGGCCAGAACCTTGCCCAGCTCCACGCCCCATTGATCGAAGGAATTGATCCCGAGGATCACCCCCTCGACGAACACGCGGTGCTCGTACAATGCCAGGATCTGGCCCAGACGCCACGGCGTCAGCAAATCGTGGAGCAGCGTGGTCGAGGGGCGGTTGCCGGGAAACACACGGTGCGCGGCCTGCCGTTCCAGCTCGGCACCCTCAAAGCCCGCATCGCGCATCAGATCGCGCGCCTCGTCCAGACTGCGCCCGCGCATCAGCGCCTCGGATTGCGCAAGGCAATTGGCCACCAGCAGCCGGTGATGATGCGCCAGATCGGGCTCAAAGCCCTTTGCGGCCACTATGAACTCGCACGGCACCACCGCCATGCCCTGATGGATGAGCTGGTAGAAGGCGTGCTGTCCGTTGGTCCCGGGCGCGCCCCAGACCACCGGCCCCGAGGGCCGCGTCAGCGCCTCGCCCGCCATCGTCACGCGCTTGCCGTTACTCTCCATCTCGAGCTGTTGCAGATAGGCGGGCAGATGCACGAGGCGCTGATCATAGGGCAGCACGGCGCGGGTGGCATGGCCACCGCCCTGATGGTGCCAGATCCCCACCAGCGCCAGCATCACCGGCATGTTCTCGACCAGCGCGGCGTCCTGAAAATGCCGGTCCATCGCCTCGGCCCCGGCAAGGAACTGCTCGAACCGCTCCGGCCCGATGGCGATCATCAGCGGCAGGCCGATCGGCCCCCAGAGCGAATAGCGCCCGCCGACATAGTCGCCGAAATCGAACACGCGGGTCGGGTCGATCCCCCAAAGGGCGGTCTTGTCGGTGGCCGAGGACACGGCGGCGAAGCGCGCCCCCGGATCGACACCCGCGCGGCTCATCCAGTCGCGCGCGGTGGCGGCGTTGGTCATCGTCTCGATCGTGGTGAAGGTCTTGGAGGCGACGATCACCAGCGTCGTCGCGGGCTCCAGCCCCGCCAGCGTGTCGGCGATATCGGCCCCGTCCACATTCGAGACGAAATGACAGCGCGGCCCGTCGTGACAGGGCGTCAGCGCGCGCACCGCCATCTCGGGTCCCAGATGCGAGCCGCCGATGCCGATATTGACCACATCCGTGACCGGCCCCGCCCGGACGGATTCGGCGAATTCCGCCATCCGCGCGCGCGTCGCATGGATGCCGGGCATGATGTCGCTGCCCTCCTGCATCACCGGCTCGCCCGACAGGTTGCGCAGCGCGGTATGCAGCACCGCGCGGCCCTCGGTCTCGTTGATCGGGTCGCCCCGGAACATCGCCTTGCGCCTGGCCTCCAGCCCCGCGCCCCCGGCCAGCGCGAGAAGCGCGGCGCGCGCGTCATGGTCCAGCGTGGTCTTGGAATAGTCCAGCAGCATGCCGCCCGCGCGCACCGAAAACGCGTCGGCCCGCGCCGGATCCTCCAGCAATGCGGCAATGCTGCGCCCGCGGGCGGCCCGCGCCGCGCGCTCCACCGCGTCCCACAGGTCGCTCATTCCTGCTCGGGCTCCTCGCCCACGTCGGGCGCCCAATGCACCGTCATGTCGTCGAGCACGGCGGCCACCGGCGCCTCGGCGGGGCGCATGTGCCAGGCGCGTTCCACCGCGTCGCGCTTGGCCTGACCGGTGATCACCAGATGCTTGGACATCGCCCCGTTCAGCACCCGCGCCGACAGCGTCACGCGCGGCTCCGGCGCGCCGGGGATGCGCATCGGCACGAGGATCGGCGCGCGCCGGCCCAGCGCCTCGTCCAACCGGTCGGCCCCCGCGATGAGCGAGGCCACGTGCAGATCGGTGCCCATCCCCAGAAGGCAGATGTCGATCGGCAGGGCCGGGGTGATATTGGATTCCAGCTCGGCCAGCACCGCCTCGGGCGCATCGGCGCGTGCGTAAAGCGGCAGATACCGCGCCGCCGCCGCGCGCCCGGTCAGCAGCCGCTCGCGCACCTGCCGCGTGTTGGAGCGCACATGCACCTCGGGGCGCCAGCGCTCGTCCGACAGCAGCACGTCCACCCGGTCCCAGTCGAGATGCGTGTCGCAAAGCGCATCGAAGACCGGCCCCGGCGTGGTGCCGCCGGGCACCACGAACAGCACCCGGTCCTCCATCGCCAGCGCGTTGCGCAACTCTCCGGCCAGCACGTTGGCGAGGTTGATCGCCATCATTTCGGCATCCGCGTAATCGATGATTTTCATGGCCGTATCTCCCGCCAGTTTCGCCCGTCGCGGCGCATCAGCATCAGCGCCTCGTCCGGCCCGGACGTGCCCGGCGCATAGGTCAGCGGGGCCGCGCCCGACCGCTCCCATTCGGCGATCACCGGATCGGTCCAGGTCCAGGCCGCCTCGACCTCGTCACCGCGCATGAACAATGTCTGATTGCCCCGTATCACATCCATGATCAACCTTTCATAGGCGTCGGGGAAATCGGCCTCTTCGGGGTTCAGCGCCTCGGCGAAGGTCATGTCGAGCGGCACGTCGATCAGGCGCATGCCGCCCGGCCCCGGCTCCTTGATGGTCACGCCAAGCTCGATCCCCTCGTTGGGTTGCAGCCGTATGGTCAGGATGTTGCGGTGCCGCCCGGCCTCGGCCCCGAATATTGAATGCGGCGCATCCTTGAAGACCACCGCGATCTCGCTCGCCCGGTCGCGCAGACGCTTGCCGGTGCGCAGATAGAACGGCGTGCCGGCCCAGCGCCAGTTGCTGACATGCGCGCGCAGCGCCACGAAGCTTTCGGTGTGGCTGTCGGGCGCGCCGACCTCGGCCCGGTAGCCGGGCTGATCTCCTTTGCCGGCATATTGCCCGCGCACCACGTCGCGACCTGCCACGGGATCAAGCGCGCGGATGACCTTCAGCTTTTCGTCGCGCACGGCATCGGGGTCGAATTTCGCCGGCGGCTCCATCGCGATCAGGCACAAAAGCTGCATCAGGTGGTTCTGCACCATGTCGCGCATCGCGCCGGTCTGGTCGTAATACTCAGCCCGCCCGCCGACGCCGCCGGCCTCGGCCACGGTGATCTGGATGTGATCGACATACTGGCTGTTCCAGAGCGGCTCGAACAGGACATTGCCAAAGCGGATCGCCATCAGGTTCTGCACCGTCTCCTTGCCGAGATAATGATCGATCCGGTAGATCTGCGCCTCGTCGAAATGCGCGGCCAGCCCCCGGTTGAGATCGCGCGCCGAGGGCAAATCGCGCCCGAACGGCTTTTCCACCACGATCCGGGCATCGCCCCCGCCCAGCCCGTGGCGGTGCAACCGCTCGGCCAGATCGCCGAAAAGCGCGGGCGTGACCGAAAAATAGAAGGCGCGGATGCGGTCCTCGCGCAGCCGCGCGGCAAGCGCGTCCCAGCCTGTGGACCCGCGCGCATCGACCGTGACGTAATCGATCATTTCAAGGAAGGCTTCGAGCGGCGCGTCGCCGGCCCCCGATTCGGAGACATCCCTGCAGACATCGTGCAGGATACCGCGCACCATCTCGCGATAGGCCTCCGCGCCCATCTCTCTGCGCGCGGCCCCGATCAGGCGCACATCGCCCTCGATCTGACCCGCCACAAAGCGCCGGTACAGCGCCGGCAGGATCTTGCGCCGCGCCAGATCGCCCGTGCCGCCGAATATCACCAGATCGAACGGATCGACCGGGATCACCCGAGACGCCATGTCCTGTCTCCCCCTCGATGCCGCGCGTCCGGACCCCGCGGCTGCGACAGACTGTAACATGTCGGGGCCGCTTCACAATGGCGTCAGCGCCCTAGCAATACCCGTCCCCGACCGGTAGGCGATAAGCACAGGCGCAAGAAACGGATGATGCATGAAAGACACCGCCCCAAACCCCGCGAATCAGGGCAAGTTCCAGGACCCGGCGCGCACCGCCGACG
>Ga0307970_1000723_pt1 | contig 19444 bp, 24 predicted proteins | sample OrgLakmetagen712_FD_202093 | JGI IMG/M metagenome (GOLD analysis project Ga0307970, IMG submission 202093) | Saline water microbial communities from Organic Lake, Antarctica - #712 | ecosystem: Environmental > Aquatic > Non-marine Saline and Alkaline > Saline | place: Antarctica: Organic Lake... | reverse complement strand
TGATGATGCCATATTATCCTTATATATACTCCGGCAATGCAATTTTGTTACAATGACCATCATCGTATAAGAGTACTTCTCTCAGCAGTAGTTTCTCCCGCTTGTATACAATGGGCGGCAACTTGCTGGTTTCAGTTTGATTCAAACGTTGATACGAACACCTACGACCTTGCGGATCGGAGGGCTGTTTTTTCTACGAGTCAACTCCTTGGGGCGAACTCGGCTTGTAAAACAGCGACTGATGTTCTGAGCAGCGTTGAAATCACGGTTTACAAAGTGCTTGCCTACAGATTGGCTGGTGGAATCACACCAGAGCAAGCCCCTCACCGTATCCTGCATGCGTCGGCTGTACACCAACTTCAGCGCACCTGCCGGACTATAACCGATCCGGACATCGAGGTAAGGGTTTGTCGAAGAAGTGCTCGAGAATTATTATGTCACGTGACAACAACAACAAGACATTCCGGATGCCTTCAAAACAACTACCCAATAAACGCAAACCGAACATTCGCGGTGGAGAAAACACTCGACTAGATGATTTCAACGAAAAAAAGGCGGCGTTGATCCAAAAAGCAAAACCTATAATTTTTGGAGATGTCTCCTTCAGATCTGGAATGATCTCCCTGATGCCCCTGATAATGCAAACAATCGCAAAGAGCGGTACACAGACAAAAGCACAGGCACAGGTACAGTCTTCGGCGAAGACTATTGCCAGAAACCGATTTGTAAATCGGTTGAGCAAGATTCAGCAACGGTTCAACGAGTTCAACGAACCGAACGCAAAACTAAAGGACGTCATCACGTCCGTGTCTGCCATACAACAAGAACTGGACGCACTCTTGACCGACCCGGTATTGAACGCGACTTGAAGACCTACCGACCAGAAATAAAACACCAACTAAAAACGCTTTTTCATCTTTCGAGTGGCCACCCCACTTTGCACCCCTCACGGCGAACCCAAGGCGGAACGATCATATCGTCAGTGACGAGACGGCGTCTGATCAGCGCTCGAACGAGGGCCATGCACCGCGCGTCCCCGACGAGAGATAGGGCGTTCGTTTCGGAGCAGCCACGGATGCGCAACATGACGGGTCCACGTGCCCCTCCGCCGATGTGTTCGTCGGCAGGCAGGTGCTGCAGCAGCACTCTCTGCTCCGCTCCCAAGCCACATGCGTGTGGATCCTGGTCGAGATACATGACGTCGATATGGGGATGGTAGCGGAGAGTGCGCAGCTCTCCCGAGTACATGGATACCGCCACCCCGCTTCCGAACAGGTTGGCTCCGCGCCTTTCTCGGCACAAGAGCGAAAAGCAGGCGCTCGATGATAAGGATGAAGACGACGACGACGACGACGACGAAGCGAAGTCCCGGTCACCAGACGCGGAAGCTCGTCTCGGTGCGTCGGGACCAGAATGACGTGACAGTGTTCGGTGGGATCGCGGTGATGCCGCAAAACTGTGGAACCGCAACCACCATCTGGTCGGCTCGACGACCCGTCGCGTCTAACGCCGCACACAGAAGTACTCGTTCGTTCTTGGCCTCAGCGGCGTCCAGCAACAACACGCGGCACCTGAAATGGAAGCATTCGTACGCGACGTGCAGAGCGGTCTGTCCGTGGCCGAACATCTGATCGTGTCGTTCGTCGTTGTCGTTGTCGTCGGTGTCGTCCAAATCGACGGCAAGTCCCGCGCGAATGTCCGTGCGTGCCAACATATCGACACGGGGGTCTTGGAGAAGGGCGGTGTCCGAGAAGAGGAAAGCTTCTTCCTTTACGGCGACTTCCATCTTCGAAATAAGCTTTGAAACCCTGAATGTCGTCCACCAAGAGATGAGCGATCCCTGTCGTGTCGATGAAATAGTGAGCTGGGATGAACGACGTCTTCAGCGGCAGGGGAGACAGAAGACGTCTTCTCCCGTGTGATACACAACCCGCTCTCTCGATGAAGTCGGTTATACGTATCATGTAGCCCAGATATACGTAAGGACGTCTGCAACTGTCCAAGCCACGATCGATGCTTTTGACACGAACCGGCAACGGAGGAACGAGGTGCGTACGGTGTCGTTCGACGAGAAACCGAAATATACGGAATGGGCCAACCTTATATTTGATCCATTATAGAGACTAGAAAAAAGGTGAACGGGTGTCCAACTCCTTATTGAAATCGGCTGTAATCGCATTCGCGTCCAAAGAGCGCAGACAAAAATGTTCAGGTTGATGTAGGAAAACACACACGCAGCACGCACACAGACATGTACGCCGTCGTCCAGAAAAACGAAAATGAGCAATACACCATGTCCGGCCAGCTGGATCGGGAGCTGACGGCCGCTACCCAGCGCTACGCGGAGCTGCTGAGGCTGTTCCTGAAAGACATGCACGGCTCACCGGAGGACCTGGTGCTGCGCTTGATGCCGCAGCTCGTCCGCATCAACGAAGAAGGCGTGATGCCGCTCGACGCCAACGCGCAAATGATCGAGGAGGCCAAGCAGAACCACGCGCAGGAGAAGGAGCGCCAGGACGGCTTGATCGCGGACCTAAAGCGCGTGCTCAAGGACGGTTTTCCCAAGGATGAGGACCGGCTGCAGGTGCTGAAGCTGCTCGCGCAAGAGACGTAGATGCATCATATATTTGTGCCGGTATGCACCGTATATTTTGATAATGTCGGCTCAAGACTTTGTTTTTTTCCTCTGATTGAGCGCTCCGAGCACGTTTCGATTCCTCACGCGAGCTTCGCTCGCTCAGGTGAGAGGGACTTTGGCGCCGCGTAACCAGTAGTATCCACGCTTTTTGAGATCGGTCAGGTACTTCTTCTTCGCGCATCAGCATCACAGCGTCCAATGCACAACTCCATCCGTCATGAACACCGACTTACGCATGCACGACGCACGCATTTCTTTCGAAAGACGGAATATTTGTGCCACATATAGTAAAAGGGTGTGCGAACCGAAAAGTGATGGGATCCGACGTCTGGGGACCTCCGCTGTGGCAGACCATGCATTTTGTGGCACTGGCTTATGACGAAAAAACGAAAGCGGACATCAACACGGAATCGGACAGAGACGCGTACCGGGTGTTCTTCGGCTCGCTGAAACGAGTCATACCGTGTGAGACGTGCGCTCGTCATTATGTGCAGGTACTCGGAGAGACGCCGATCGACACGGCACTGGCCCGTGAAGACGGTGGATTGTTCGAGTGGACCGTTATCGTCCACAACGCCGTGAACACCCGCCTACAGAAACCGAAATGGACTGTTGAAGCCGCTCGAAAACATTATGCGGATTTAATCGACGGGAAAAAAATAGACGAAGACGGAAGCGGAGACAGGGACGACTCCTCTCCTACATCGATCACATCCCCGCCACGTTGGTGGCGCGACCCACGTTCCTGGTCGACGGCCATAATGTTCGCTACCGTCGTGTTTTTCACGGTCCTTTTCCTCCTGGCCCTCGTGTCTCTGGTGTCTCTGGCGCGTTCACGATGAAAGTCGGCCTCTTCCAGTTACCGACTATTTCACGGCGGTGTGGTCGGTCAGACGTGAGAGCAATGAGATTGTTGTTGTTTTAGGACGGGGTGTTTGCTCTTTTCGTCACGACCAGGGTAGTACAATAGTTCCGGGGAAAATCGTAAATTGCCTCATTTGTACGAATTCCTGTATTTTTCGGCAGGTACCACCATTTGGAAAACTCGCGAATTGTCTGATATTACGAACTCCCCGGAAGTATTGTACTATTCGACCGGGTCATCCTGGTCACGACAGCACAGGATGCAACCTCCAATGGGCAGGACGATGAAGGGCAGGACGAAGTATGCCCACGACACACACATCGTGATGAGGTATGCTTGTTGCCGGTTGACGCTCCTGTATACATCGTCGTCGTCGTAGCGCATCTCCAGGTCGTACAACACCTTCAGGTGCTCGGGATGTTCGCCCATGTAACAGGCTTTGACCAGGTCCCCTCTTGCCAGATAGTCGCAGGTACTGAGCCGCGCTTTAGCCGTCGCGTCAGAATGCGTTGTCCCGCGCGTGTCAACGAAAGGTTCGAACGCGATTTCGCACCTTCCCCAGGGATCGGACACGGTGGTGTTCGTCACGACGACCTCCACCTTGTGGTCGCAATGAAAGGTCGAGCTGTGGAGTATCGTAAATATTATTGCGGTGGTCAAGCAGCCTATCCACGTCAAAACATACACGAATGCACCGAATTGTATGCACATCACGAAAGAGAGACGTCGATAAAAATTTTGAATACTAATGAGTGTAGAATAGACAGACAGTTACCAGGGTTGGTTGGTCAATCGAAGCCTTCATTTTGTTCCTTTCTTCACAGGGCCGCCATGTAGGTGGTGCCGCCCACCGTCAGAGTAGAAAAAAGAAACCGACACGTTCGTTTCGCTTCGTTTCGTTTTCGAGGAGCACTGGCACGCTTCTGCTACAATAATAAAGTGTTGACGGCGTATATATACTACAGTGAGGAAAATGGCAGCTTCGACAGTGTCGACTGTAGCGCTCAGTTCACACGGTACATCGAACATCGACGCCGACGCCGATTGGAACGGTTTGAAATATTCGCGCTCAAACTCGTATGCGGACGATCGTGTCGATGGACTTCTCCGTCAGAGACTCGGCCTGTTTACGGCTGTTCCCACCGGTACGCTCCGTCTTTTGTACATGGACGTCAAACGGGCTCTGGACGACAAAGACACGGTGGAACTCGCTGCGGACCTGTACATGTCCGGGTATCCCGGGGCCAGTGTGCGCAGGTCTTATGACGATGTGGCTACTGCTACTGCTTTGGCGTACCCCGGCCACGTCGAGGCCCCTCCGGTCGAAGATCCGACGAAAATGTTTTACAACCTTCGTCATGAGTACGTCGTCGTCGACTTCGATTTCGGCCGGGTCGACGAAGACGACGACGTCAGAGGAGAGGTACTGGTAGAGACGAGGTTCAGAGAGCATTTTGAGGTGCCCCGCAGGAGCGCTTCGTACGCGCGCCTTTTGGAAAGCGTCCCCACCCTGTTCGTCGGCACCCGCGCGCGTCTGGAATGCGCGGTCCGGTTGTTGTGTAGCGAGATGCACGCGTCGCTGCGAGGAGCCGGGCTCGACGTACCTCCTTGGAGGACGTTCAGGGCCATACTGAGCAAGTGGAACATCCGTCTTCCGACGGAGAAAGCGCTCGTCGTGACGGACGGAGAAGACACTTCCACTTCCGTTTTCGAGGCGACGAGAGAACGAACGAGATTGCGCGATTTCCACGATCATGTCCGGGACATGCAAGAGTCCGGGTGGTACACCTGACTGACGAGTATGAATATGAATATGAATATGAATATCCTAACGTTGTACAGAAAAAATCAAGCGACCGTTCGACCGACCAAATACGCGTGGTATGCGACTGTTATGGCCACTGCCACTAAAGCGGACAGAACTCCTTTGACGTACAGCACGGACCACCACCACCTGTCTTCCGAAGATTCGTCCGAGGTCGGCGGATAGTACCTGAACCTTTGATCGACTGCCAAAACGTGCACGCCGATGAGGGCGAACGTCAGCGCCAGACTCGAAGGGCGAGCCCTGTATGAGTCTCCGTAAATAAGCGCCGCTATTACAACGGGTAACACGTGAAAAAGCAGGTGGAACAGGGTGACGACGCCCGGGTGGCGCCAGGTGCACCTCACCGCGGGGGCCGATGCTTCTCCGTTCCCAACGAGATTGACGTGCAATCTTTCCCAGGGTAAGACGAGGAAAGAGGCCAGCAGCACGAAGAGCGAGCTGGCGAGGATGTCGAGGTGGTACACGACAACGAGCATGGTGTGACGTGCACGGGACGACCACATCACGCACGCTACCAACAATACGACGAGTGTGTTGACGAGGGTGAGGTAAGCGACGTACTCCCGTAATATTCCGCCGATCGTCGTTGCGTCGGACGCCGCCCATTTCGAGAGTGCGGTTGCACATGACGGAGAGTACATATTTTCGTACCCGAACTCGAACGACGATGGTCCACCACCACCACAACTACTTGGTCTTTGAAACGACGTGATAGTTTTTTTTCCAGACAGATAGAGTTCGTTCGAAGACATCGAGCGACGACGACGACGACGACTCACACCGAACGCGAACGAACAACAAAACGAAAAAACGAAAAAACGAAAAAAATAAGGTGATCTTCAATCATCCCAGATTTCCAAGTAGGACGTCTTCAAACACGGCCGCATTATCGTCATCTGCTCCCAACGTCACTTGGGGGGGTGGGAATCCGGGCATCGGCGGAGGTAACGGTTGTAAGGCAAGGATCGCGAACACTATCTTCTCGAAAGCGCCATCGTGCTCTTCGCAGACGGACTTGAACGCGTCTGCCACCTGGCGTGGCGGGCACTTCCATGCGCCACATCCCAACGCCCCGAGGACCAAATGCGTCACCCCCTTCCTGCGCGCTGCTCCGAATATAGTGCGGATCTTCGTGACGAGATGGGCCGTGTCAGTGGCCGACAGACCGGACGAAGGCGTCAGCTTCGGGTTCCTGAGGCCGGGGCAGGTGATGACGTCGACGGGGAACGGGGTCTCGATGCGACTTCCGTCGGAGTCACGCTTGAACACCTGCACGTGAGTTGTGTACAGGAGCTCGTCGTGTCCGATCGGGTACATGTCGTCGGAGAGGTGGAGGGACAGGGAGGTGCACCGGAACAGGCTCTCTTCTTGGGCCGGCGACCCGGTCGCGACGCACCCTCCCGGAGAACGATCGTCCGCCATGTTCAAGACCGCGATGCGACCGTTATCATTGTTGTCGCGTAAGCCACGGTGCAGCTCTTCGGCGGCATCGATCGTGCTCATCTTCCATACCTCGATCGGAGTCAGGCGTCGATGTGCGTCGAAGACGTCGGCGTAGCGCACACGGACAGTTGCCCTATGAAGGTGCGACGACGACGAAGGATAGGCGCGCTGGAGTTCCTCGCGCGTGGAGTTCCACATGGCGATGTTTGAACGGTAAGGTTCTTGCATCCCTCTTTTGATGTTATATATATAGACGGTAAAATGCACGACTACCCGACGAGCATACGAATGGACACGTCTCTCGCCATTATTTTTTTATATAGCGCGACGGATTCATCCTTCTTGTTTGTCTCGTGCAGCATTGTACGATCAGGGTGGTTCAATTGATGCAAGACCGAGGGGTGGAACAGGCGTGGGACCTGGTGGGTCCTCGCACCAACGAAGACCCACAGAGCCAGTTGAGTCGCTCCATCGCCTTGGCCAGGGCCGCAGATAGCAACCCCCGGGCTTTTTTGTCTTGTCTTGTCGTTTGGAAGTGACGTGTGTTCTCATCATTCATCATTCATTATTCATCGACGGACAATAAATGACACAAGACTTTTGCAGGTGAGCACATCGTCCACCCTCTGGAAATCTGGTCCGAAGACAGGGTGATGGACGAGTTGGACGAGTCTATGCGAGTCATTGGATTGACTGGAGGCGCGCGCTTTGTGTTGTTTGCACCTACCTGTAATAGTGCGGACATCACCGAACCAAGTGATCGTACATCAGGTTTCTGAATCGGAGTCCCGGGTCGTAGACGCCTTTCAGTCTCGTCATCTCTTTCCAGGCGTCGCCGTACATCGATCTGACGACGGATGCGTCGTACGACAATAAATACGGCAAATAAAACCGTCCGTCTATATTTTTATGTGCTATCAAAGTCAAGACAGCGTCAGTCCACTCCCCGAACGCCCTCAGACCGTTCGCGGTGTTCCATACGTTCACGTACAGCACGATGGACACACTGTCGACGGGTGCGTAATTCAGCACGCTCCGACTCACTCTTTTGACGTACCTCAACGACACGTTGATGATGTTGATCTTCTTGAACAACGGGACGAGCGCGACCAGAGCTTCTCGAATGCGACGGGCAGGGACGAAATATTCTTGGAGCACGGTTGTCGTCGGAAAACGTACGAATCCGTGCAGTCGAGTGGCATCGGTCGCCGTAACGAACGAACGTTTTGCGGGCGTCGTCGTATTTCTCGCTTCGATCACGGGTTCGACGAATTCTCGCATGCGATTGACGCCCGGAACCCTCCGTAGTATTTGTTCGAACAGCATGGACGCGTAATGACTGTACGACGGCCCGATGTCGCATACGGGTAACCCTTCGGTCGAGACGGTCGTTTTGTCGGACCTCTTCCAACTGTAGCCCACCAACTTGTCGTAGCGATCGGGATACAGTACCGCGTTGAAGAGGACGGTTTTCGGATCGCCGACCTCCGAAGCCAACAGATCGTCCGTAAAATTTACAGGTACGTTCGGGACGGTGATGAGCGTCACCTCGACGATGATCCCCAATAACGCGTACCCGCCGATAACTCCGCGAAAAAGCTCGGGATTCTTTTCGTCGCTGCAGGTCCACACTCGTCCTTTGGCGTCACATACTCGCAAAGACACGATCGTGTCGGATATACTCCCGTAACGTACACCACGGCCGTGACAGTTCACAGACACCGACCCTCCCACGCTGAAATTGTGGTAGCTCTGCATTTCCGCGACGGTTCGATCGTGTTCGGCGAGATACAATAGCACGTGACGCCAAGTCGCTCCCGCTTCCACTACGACGAGTTGCGACGCGGGGAAATATCGCATATTACGGATATTTCGCATGTCGACCTGCGTCGAATCGTTCGATAAAGTGTTCCCGCCGTGTGAATACCCCGCTCCCTTGATACAAACGGTTTCGTGAATCCTTTGGGGATCGCTCAGGTACTTCGCCAAATCTGACTCGTCCTCAGGGACGAAGACCCTGACATCGCTGGCGTAGTGCACGCGCGCGTAGTCCCACTTTTTTCCCTTGTCTTCTTTTTTACGAACAAAAAATAGAAACATCGTCGTGAACAAGATCAATGACGTCAACAACGTCGTCGTCCACCAGTTATGATTAGAATGGTGGCGGCATGTGACGCGGCTATGCGACTGTCGTATAACCGCGCTCGGCATTTGCGTTTTTATTGTGTTCTTCAGACACGAATCCAGTGCTTGCGAACGCGCTACGAAATAATAGCAGCGCATTAGAATGGCAACGATATAAGGACTAGAGTTATCCTTATACCGTTTTCTGGGAATATACGGAACTGGACCAACCCTAAATATAAAGCTAGGAAGGAACGCTCCCCGATTATTCGATCCGATTTGTTTGCATCGCCATGGGTTATGACTTTTACGTGGTGACCGAGCTTACCGCGATCGTCAATGTCCCGGCTCTTACTTCTACACTGACGTCGCGTGACGAGACACATGAGAGCGTCACCGAGGGATCAATCGACTCCGCGTCTACCGTGGAATTGAGCAAAGCGCTGCGCAGGGAGGAGAGGTACGCATCTCCGTTTTTTGACGAAGACTATGAAACGACGGAGGAGGCCATCCAGAGGGAGGTTGCTGGTTACGCCGAGCTTCCGACCAAGGTGCTGTTTTGCGACGGCGAGTGGGACAAGCGCATATCCCCGAACAAGCGTGCAGAGTACGTCGAAATGTTTCGTGAGATGGCTCAAGAAAAGCTTCAACGGTACGAAGAAGACAAAGAAGAAGATGAACTTCTGCTGGGTTTCGCTACGCCCAAAGAGGCATACGTCGCAATCGCCTCCGACCCCACGGCGTGCTTACGCATGGCATTTATCCACTGGCACGCGTATTCCAGGTGAAAAAAACTAGCACACAAACGAGAGGAGAAAAGAGGGTAAAAACTAGAGTCCGGCGATTATACCGCTTCGGATAAAAACGGCATAAGGAGAAGATCCTTTTCCTCGAGAAGCGGTATATCGCCGGACTCTAGTAAAAACAAACACGTCCTTCATGATGGATGTTGTGGGCAGACACCTGCGTACCGTACTGCCCCTCTTCTAAACACATGCCTCATATAATATGAGGCATTTATTGCACCTTCAGCAGCGCGTTCCCCACGTGGAACGCCAGGCGCACTGGCACCGCGTTGCCGATCTGCTTGTAAACCGCACCGAGGACGCAGCCGCCCACGGGCGCGAACACGTAGGCGCGAACTCCTGCTCCGTGAGCAAGCGCACGCGGCCGCTTTGGTTTTCTTTGACTTTCCTGATTTTCATAAATTCATAAAAATTGAGAGCACTTTCGAACGCTCATAATATATATCATATAGGGGTGGCCAATTCCGTATATTTCGCAAAAAGGATATAAGGAATAGACTTATCCTTATACCGTTTTCGATGAAATATACGGAACTGACTAATTTGAATCATACTATGACTCTCCCGAGCGAGATATGGGCACTCATCTACCGTTTCCTAGAGACCAAAGAGGACAGGAAGAACCTGACGCTCGTGTCGAGGGGCATGCACGACAACCCCGACATCAAGCTGCAGCTGACCAAGATGGTGGTCCCCATGGACGGTATACCCGACTATAGTTCTCCGGAGCAGGACTTCACATCGTTCACGCTGGCCCTGCAGACGTACCCGAGCGTCAACCTGAAAAGGATCGTCTTACTAGACGGTCCCGATCAAAGGTTTCAGATGGCGGTGGAGCAAGCCGACGAACGTGCGACGTTCCCTTTCATCACCGAGCTCGTCATCAAGGGATTCAACACGGTGCTCGATTTCACTTTCTTGATACGTCATTTCCCACACCTGACATCACTGAGCATGGAATCCGTATGTGACGACCTGGTTTCACTGGGAGGCCTATATGAGCTTAGGGAACTGGTATTCGACGCCAACAACTCGTACAGAACCGCTATGCTGCGCAGCCCTCTTTCATACTCGCTGAAGGGGTGTGCTTCCGCGTTGTCCACCGGATGCCCTCTACTGACAACCTTGGTCCTCCCCTTCTACATTGTCACGGACGACGACGTAGCCGCAAGATTCTCTTCCCTGAAAAATTTGCGTTTCTCGGGCATTGAATCACGTGACCTACTCAACCTCAAGCGAGATTTGGAGCGGGACGTGTACCCTGGGGTTCGGTGCGTCGACATCGACAACATTACGCTGTTCAAGCCCCCGGGAAATGATGAGGACTCCACGCCACCGAATGTCTACTATTCAAACAACCCTGTCGAGTATGAAAGATTATTGGGAGACATCTGCGAAGGGGCCTCCCTCTTTTCGGGCGAGCGTCGTCGCGCTCGCCTGTCACGATCATTCGGTTGCATGTGGTACTACGTACTGGACGATGACTACGTGACACTTGACCACGCCGACGCCGCCGTGTACATCCAAGCGTTCGAGAAACTGATGCAGGGAGGCATGTGCGAGGTGGCGCACCTTGTGCGAGATCTCCACCTGGACTGCATGTACCAGTCGGCGCCTTTCATCGACGCCTGTGAACGGTATTTTACTACGGTGCAGAGCGTGAGCATGGGGAACTACTACTTAGGTGGAACGTGAGCGATCTCGAAATGGGCGTATTTCTTTCAGAGCGTCTGCGGAAAAAGACGACCATCGGCGATCGGAGATCGTCCGCGTTGTGTTCCGTTTACATTTTTCCATCGAGCACGTCCGTGTTCAAAATGTACGCATCCGCTCCTAAGCGATCGATCGATCAGCATCTCGACGACGACATGACGTCCACAACTCGCGGCGCATTTCAAGGCGCCATTGTCGTCCGCGTGCACATTAGCACCTAAGTCGCGGCACAGTATTTAGACGACCGGGTCCTGTCCGTACTCTGTAGCCCATCGTGACGCATTATCGTCATCGGCGTGCGCATCCGCTCCGAAACGAACACGCCGACGAGTCGCGAAAGGTGTCGGTGAAGCTCGCGGTATTACAGACAGATGTGGAGCATTACTTGCCATGATCACGAAAATGAACACCATACAAGAGGGCAAGTTGAATTGCATCAAGTTCCCTTCACATTCAGCGTGTTGCAGTTGTCACGATGAAAAGGCCCTGCAAAATCGAATTTAGATGTCCTCTATGTTGTATATGACACTCCCAGTCGTCCGATCATTCAATCATCCCAATGGAGCCTCGTCTTGTCGTCGCGCTGGCGACGTGCGCGTTCGAAGCGTATTCCGATCCCGATCCTCGCCAGATAATCAGAGAGTGCGGTTCAGATACCACGGTCACTTACTTGACGCGTGACCACATCCGTGTGTTTCCGAGTACTCCACAGACGAAACGAACGTTGTATGAGTTGGTGTCTAACTACAGAGGCGTCTTGAAGGCCATGTACACCTGGGCCTGGGGACAGTTGTTCGCGTCACGGGATTGGAGGTCGCTCTCGATCGACGCCGGAATGTACCGTTTCTGGCAGCCGATCGCCGTCCTGAGCAATATCAAACTCGACACCCAGGCGTGGATCTACCTGGACCGAGCCGAACGCGAGGTGGTGATCGCTTTCCGTGGAACTGAGGGACTGAAGCTATTGGACGTGCTCACGAACCTGAACCTGCGCCACGCTCCTCTGGGCTTCTGGGAACAACGACGAGAAGCGGACCGTGGAGACGACGAAGCTTATGACAACAATAAGAACAAAGAGGTAGCTTATCGACTGGTGTCCAAACACGGAAGCGAAGCACGGGCTCACGCGGGTTTTGTTGCCGCATACGAGTCGGTGAGGTCGCACATAATGACCCTCGTCGACAGAGAAGAGCCTACCCGGGTGTACGTCACGGGCCATTCAATGGGCGGTGCATTGGCCACCGTGTGCGCGCTCGATCTAGCCACGCGCGACGTCGGTCGTACGACGAGGTCATACGACGAAGTCGTCATGTGCAGTTTCGGAGCTCCACGTGTAGGGAATTCCGCATTCGCGGCGATTTTCAACGCGGCCGTAAACGTGTCGGTCAGGTGGAACACCGACCGCGACATAGTGCCGACTTTGCCCGCAGAAACCATGTTCGACCAACGCTTCACGCACGTCAAAAACGACCTGGACGACGAAGACGAAGACGAAGACGAAGACGAAGAAGTTGTAGACGAATGGGAGCGACGAAAGTCGGACGCCCGGAAGCACGATCGAGGATATCATAGAAGGTTCGGGGCGATCGAGATGGTATTCGACATCATAATTCACAGCATCAGCGGAAAATTAGTCGATCACCTCCCGTGGAGTTATCTCGCCTCTCTACGGCGTGTCGTGTGGCCTCGGTGAGAGCTGGTACATTCCCGTATGAACAAACTACTTGGAGGGAGGGAGGGAAGTGGGAGATGATCAGGTCGTTGTGAGGCGATCTTCGAGCGTGTCGAGTATCTCCAACGTTTGCATCCACGCTTGATTCACTGGGGGCGGTTGAGGATCCCAGTCGTCGTCGTCACGATCGAGCGTCAGTGAAGGCTTCGTCGTTGAAGCGGCGACTCCCGCGAGTTCGTCCATTCTTCGCTGTGCATTTCGCAGATCTCGATCTTCTCTTTCGTTGTCTGTCTCTTTTTTCCGGTTTTTTTCTTCGTCGTAGTTCTTCACGACCCGATCCGCTATGTCGTCCAAGCACGCATCACCTTCATAAGACAGCTTGTCCATCGCTTTTTCTACGGCAGATAGCGAGTCTTTTTTTAGTTGTTTCCGAGAATAAATCCATGTCGCCAACTTTGTCACCGCCTTTTCTGCGGCGTTCGATTTTAGGCTTACGTGACGAGACATCATCCAAATACCACGTATATATTATATCTTTATCCTTATTGTCACATTAGATTTCGATAAGGAGTCTGACACCTGGTCTAAGTAAAAGTCGCTTTCGGAGTCGCCTATCGAATGGCTACGCAATTTTGCAAGCCGTCCAAATTCACCGTCTTGGGGGTCGCAAAATAATCCGACGGAGATGAAAGTGCGTCTATTCGACTAGAAAATAGTTATTTGCCACATATATATCGATCGATTAGTGGAGTGAACCAGAACGCTGCACCCGAGCGTCCTGATCTGTCGAGCGCGCTGGTGCAGGCGATCGACAACAACCTTCCCGACGTCGTGGATGTGTTGCTAAGGTTCGGTGCCGACATGAACGACGAGAGCTCCTCTCCATTTTTCCCGCCGTTGAAGCATGCACTATGCGACGCGTGTGTGGACTGTCTAAAAGTGTTGATAAGACATGGTTTACAGCCGAACCGGCGCTTACGTTGGACAACGCAGGATGAAAGGTTTGGTAAGCATCACGACAACATCATCGTACAAGTGGCTTCGACAACGAACCCTGTTGCGCTGCGTCTGCTGTTGGAACACGCCACTTACGCGAACTTGACGGAACGCGACGAGATTCTAGCAGAGGCTCTCGTTGACTCCTTGTGTATGTGTATGACAGGTGAACGAAAAACAGAATGCGTCGACATATTGCTAAAATATGGGGCGGACATGTACGCAAATGACGCGGAAGCCGTGAGATTAGTCACAAGAAGTACGACCAGACATTGTCACAATCGATTGTTGCAAGTATTTTTGAAACACGGGTTGAACCCCGATTTCGATAAGGGCTATATGATGTGGTGGTCTGTGTACGAAGGAAATATAGAGAGCATGCGTATACTCGTGGATAACGGAGCAGATGTACACTCTAAACACGGGACTCTTCGTACGTTTCTGGATGAATCGTTGGATCGGTTCAATCACTGTGGCAAAGCTGAGCATGCTCGAATGTGCCGCATGTTGTTTGAAACGGGAGTGAAGTGTTCGGAAGAGAAACAAGAGACCCTACGATGTTTGGTGTCCCACGTGTGAGCTTTATTGCGACGCGACTCGAAGAATATGCCGTAACCTCTCACCTTTTATCTGAAACTGGGCTGGCTCTCTTTACGATTACACATTATTAGGGTTGTCCAGTTCCGTATATTTCATCGAAAACGGTATAAAGATAACTTTAGTCCCTATATCCTTTTCTGCGAATTATACGGAACGGGGGGTGTATACACTACGGTTTAGTAAGGTGCAAGACGTTGTCTTAGTCGTGTACACAGGTGAAGGCATAAGGGTAACTTACGTATGCACATTTATTCGAAAGCGAAGAAAAAGAAATGTTTCAATACAAAACAATCGATGGCAAAACAACAAGTCGACGCGTGATGCGCGCACTCGTTTTGGGGGTAGCGAGGGACACTCCCGTCGGAGCAGCGCCCTTCAAAAATCAGAACCTACAGATCGAGTTCGATGGTTTGTTCGACGTCCTGCTCAACGACACCATACGGCAGGAGTGTATCGATTACTTGCGAGATTTAGGTATGAAATACGAGTTTGACAACGACAAAACGCAAAGAATATTCACACATGCGATGCAGTCTGCTGAACATTCTATGCGCTCGATTCGATGGAGCGCATGGGACATATTCTCCCGTTGGGCAAAAGAAGATGAAAATTCATCTCCGACGATGGCCGATGCCGTCGCGACGGTATTAGACTCGTCGGAGAGATTGGGGCATCTGGTAACCTCGTCTCAATCTGCAATTATCGCTTTGACGAACGAATGCGAACTTTCGCAGAAAAAGGATATAAGGAATAGACTTATCCTTATACCGTTTTCGATGAAATATAAGGAATTGGCCAACCCTATATATACCACAGTATGGTGTCATAGTCGACGTTATGCTCGCCTTCACCGAAGCAACTACCACTGGTACGTTCTTCTCGCATCAGAATGACCGTGGAGCGCCCGCAGAGGCCTCTTTTGATGTACAGCCACATGCACATAACCGTCCACATCTTGCCAGCGTGCATCACGACGTAAGAGGAGAGGTGTAAATCTTCGCTTCCGAGAATACAAATTGGCATTTCCAAATTATCGGGGTATGAAAAGAAACACGCAGCACACACTCTACTCGACCTTTGGTCTCGTTGCAAGCATAGTTTCCTTGTGTAAACGGTCATATGCATTATTGACAATGGGTCGCCACTGTTCCTGTACGTCTACCTTGCCCCCTTTGAGCGTGTCCAGAAGTATTTGGTTCTTTTGTCTCGTTTTGTGCCTCCAGTCAGCCTCGGCTAATCGGACGTTCTCACTTGTTGGCCGTTTCTGTCTGACCTTAATTATCTCCCTCTCTCTATCGAAACGGGAGTAAGCGTCGCGGATAATTGGTCCCCACCGTAAACTAATTGTGAGCCGGTCCCCTATGGTGGCACGAGAACAATCGTCCAGCTTCTGCTGCACTGCTGACGTGTAGTCATCCTCTGCTATTTGCTGATTGGAGATCATTGACCGATAACTTTCCTCGTCCTTCCTGATTCCTGATGTATAATCCATAATTGGACATATTCTTTATGCATTACTAGATACACAGTGACCGATCATAAAGATAAAGTGGCCAATAGTTGCGATTCAAAACATACTCAGAAACCATCTCCGACGTTATATCCAGTGCCTGTTTGGAATGTTTGGAATGTTCTGTTATTGTTGTCCCATTTTGCTCCAATTTGTTTGGTGCGGCTACCGCTACCAGGGGCAGCGGCTCGCAGAAAGCGGAGAGCCAAGATGCAACCTCTACAAAGGACATGCCATTCAGGAGGCCCTCATACAGCACAGCTCCCCTGATCAGTGGGAAGGCATCTGACAACCTCGCGGCTGCCATCCCTTTCGCTGTAGCACTACTTTGCTAGTTGCCTGGTCACATATTGCAATAGCCTCGTGTGCAACACTCGTTTGATTCCCGTGCAATCGCCGCACGTAACCTTGATGTTCCAGCCAAGCCAACGACTTGGCCCAGGAATCAGACAGCTCTCTCGACCAAGCGCGGATCTCTTCCTCAGTCTCTCGCGTCCGGCGCACAAGCTTTTGTGCGCGCACCAGCGTCTCCTTCCCCCCGTACTTGGCCAGCAATTGTGAGATCTGCGCATAGCGCTGCTTACGTTGCTTAGGCGTCAGGCGTCAGGCGCACGGCGATGGCTTCCTGCTCCTCGGACAGCCGATATATTGGGAATAATAATACCTATGGGAGTTCCTGGGGAATCAAGGATCACCTTGAATGTACTCGAATGTACTCAAAGACTTCGTCCGGAGATCGTACGTCGTCCAAAAATAGCCACACTATTGGCGGCTGACTCTATGTACCCGTATGTATTGCGGACATAATACAGATCAGTCTTTCATGTCGGTATCGTCAGAAATATTATATTTCAAATATAAGTTTCAGAGCTTTGAACTCATTGTTTTATAAAATTGAAAATACAAACACAGCCACAGCCACAGCCACAGCCACAGCCACAGCCACAGCCAGGTATGCCCAAAGCCGAGCAGTGTAATGTCTCCCCTTTGAACGATGCCAAGGTGCAACAGGCAGTGGCCACGCACCTCCTCAACACGAGATCGATCGAAGAGCTAGAGAATCTGTTCGCGAGGGACGTGGTCGAGAAGATCAAGGGCTTGGTGTTGAACGACGTGCGCGTCAGCGAACGACAGGCAGACGGGAGCATGCGTACGGGCGCCAACAGCTTTTTGGTGACGTGCCAATCCGAGCACGCCTTCAAACAGGACACCTACATCGAGACGTTCCGACACAGGATGGATCCGTACCGCTTGGGAGTGGCAATCGTGAACGAGCTCCGGCCTTACGGCCTCAGTATCACGACTCCACGCGTGAACATCGCGAGAGGCCCCCAAACGTACCCTCCCTACGAAGATGCGCACGACGGCTATTACTGTTCGACCTGCTTATTGGACATGTTGACGTGCTGTATTTACACCAAAATCACCTCGTATAAACTCGAGAAGAAGAATAAAGCGGAAAAGAAGAAATACGAGGACAAGCTGCTGAACAGCACGGGCGACACGTACGACGTATGTCTGGAGCTGGTAGTACTTCCCTCCTCCCCCCTGAATACCATTGACAAATACGGAACATCAAGCGGCGGTCAGCACGACGTTTTGAACAACAACGGTTCCGTAACAGTTACGAAGCTGAAAGACAGTTTCACGAGCCGTTCTTCGATCTTCGGCTACGAATGATAACATGTATACGTATTATCGTCGGAACTCGTCTGTCATCCGTTTTTTGATAAATTATGCGGATATGTGTTGTTATTTTTCAGGTCTGTATCGTCAAAAAAAATAAAAATACAAACACAGCCACAGCCAGGGATGCCCAAAGCCGAGCAGTGTAATGTCTCCCCTTCAAACGGTGCCAAGGTGTGTAACAGGCAGTGGCCACGCACCTCCTCAACACGATCGCGAGGAATTATCGCATCCGGTCCGATGTAATCAAACATGAATGCGGCTTTCTTCTTCGACGGAGCGTAGTTCACGTCGACGCGCGCCGCCGGGAGGAAATGCCTTTCTCCGAGCTCCTCCTTCAGTTTCTGCGCGCGTTTTCGTGCGACAGTATAATGAACGCTACGCTGCTGTACTACGGCAAAATCGCGTCTTGATCGTCGTCACGTGTGTTCGCCGATATCGACGTTTTCGTGCAGCCACCGCACGACGTCGAGGTGTCCGTTTGCCTCTGCCCGGTCCATCGCGTATCGAGTGCATCCTTCATTGCGGTTGGCGTGCAGCCACTTTACGACGACGAGGTGTCCGTTTGCCGCGGCGTCGTCGGAGTAGCCTGGTATAAGTACACCGTCTTCCGTAGAACACTCTTGGTGATCCAGACGGTGAAAGGTACACAAATCGCAATAGCGAATCCGGTTGTTTTTTTGCGGTTCTTTGCGCTTGTCATGTCCTTGAACACGCTCGTATTTATCCTTCATACATGGCTCGATCCATAGGCGTGTACGTCCCCCAATAATCGTCATGCATCTCGATGTCGGATGAAGCACCGTGACGCAGCAAGTAATCCACTACGGCGACGTGTTTTTCTGGTGACAGGCGCTGTGGAGTGCGATTCCGCCGCGAGCGTCGATGTCCACTTTGCACGTTTCCACGAGGAACGCGACGACGTCCAGCTTATCGTAGAAGCACGCGAGAGATAGCGGAGTGTCATCTTGGAGGGACTCGTACCCATTGTCATCATCAAACAAACAGGGAAAACGAAAAAAAGCGTCACGCACGATGTCGAGCGACCCTTTTTCACACGCGGCTTTCACACACGCGCGGTCGTACAGTCGTATTCCTCGAGCCAATAGGTAGTCGGTGACTTCGGTGCGCCCACACTGACATGCGGTCAAAAAGTGGCCCGTGTCTATTTGTGCTCCGTACGTCTCGTAGAGGAGTCGGACGATGTGAAGGTGTCCGTTGGCGATCGCGTACTCTATGGCCGTCGTGTCGTCATCGTCCAGGTCATTCACTATATCCTTGTCATCTTCGCTCAAGCACACGAGCAAGCCACGCGCTCGGTCGATGTTTCCGTGGATGCAGGCTTCACGAAGATCGTCGACGTCCATGGTGAAAAAATATTATCACAGTCGATTTCAAAAAGGAGTTGGACACCTGGTCTAACTCCTTTCTACGTCTAAGGCCGTGTCTCGTTAGGAATTGACACTGAAAGCAGTATTCCTTTTTTTCTCTGCTCATCACAGAAGCACTCTCAAAAAAGAGGTTCGAACAATGAGACAGAATCTAATTCATCAGAACGTTTTC
>Ga0307970_1000707_pt1 | contig 19605 bp, 13 predicted proteins | sample OrgLakmetagen712_FD_202093 | JGI IMG/M metagenome (GOLD analysis project Ga0307970, IMG submission 202093) | Saline water microbial communities from Organic Lake, Antarctica - #712 | ecosystem: Environmental > Aquatic > Non-marine Saline and Alkaline > Saline | place: Antarctica: Organic Lake... | reverse complement strand
GCCCGCTGGCTGGGCCCGGCGATAGGTTGTGATGTCGACGTTCCGGAACGGGACCTCGTCATCATCAATCGCCTTTAGGCCGTCGCGGCGATTGGGCCTGGCAAGGGGGAAGATCTACGCGAGCGAAGGACCTATTCGCCTAAAAAGGAAACAACCGCCGAAGAAACCCTTCGGCGGTTGCATCATTTACTGTAAAGGGCTGGTCCACGATCCAGACCCTTGCAAAAAAACGCGCCTACATCCGCGACTGTCGGCCCGCCAGCCTCACTATCCAACGGGGGTGCGAACTGATGGGGGTCGCGCGATCGAGTTTCTATGTCGCATCCATCGGCAAGCCCGCGGACGCGATGATCATGGCCGAGATCCACGACATCACTGACGAGTTCGAGGGGTATGGCTACCGCCGGGTCGATGCCGAACTCCGGCACCGCGGCCTCATTGTAAACGCCAAGAAGGTCCGGCGGCTGATGAAGGAAAACGACCTGAACCCCCGGCGGCGGAGGCGTTTCGTCCGCACCACCGATAGCGATCATGACAGTCCGATCTTTCCGTTCGTCGCCAAAGAGTTCGAAGTTTTTGGCCCGGACCAGCTCTGGGGATCCCTACGACAATGCGCAGGCCGAGAGCTTCATGAAAACTCTGAAGGTGGAGGATGCCTATCTGATGGAGTATGAAACCTTCGAGGACGTCGCCAACGGCGTCCCCCGCTTCATCGAGGCATACAATATCCGCCGCCTGCACTCAGCCTTGGGGTATCTCAGCCCCGCCCAGTTCGAGGACACCCACGCCCGCACCCCTGTCAAAACAGACGCGTGATCCTGTCCAGCCCGAGGGGCGCACTCCATAAACTGACCAATTTTACACCGCGATTGACATCCGACGATGTGCCCGCCGCGAAGGCATTGGTGGTGTCGCGAAGTTGGTAGAAAATTTGAAGGCGGCGTAATCTCCGGGTGAAGCAAAACCACCCAACCGGCGGCTTGCACCGCCAGAGGAGATCACGCCATGAACAAGATTACAGACACCAGCGCGTTTTCGCTACTCGCTTGCGACGAAGGCTTCGATCCGATTGAGGATCGGCTGCGCACGAACATCCGCAGCACGATCGAGGCGGTTTTCAACGAAGAACTGAACGGCTTTCTTGGCCGCTTGCGGTATGGCCGAGAGGCCGGGGCGGCAAAGGGCTATCGCCACGGCAACCGGGATCGGCAGATCACTGGGACATTCGGCTCTGAGACGATCAGCGTGCCGCGCGCCCGGATCGCAGACGAAGCCGGCAAGGTGCGCGAATGGCGCTCGAAGGCGTTGCCGCGTTACCAGCGTTTGACGAAGACAGCCGAGGCGCTGATTACGTCCGTTTATCTCTCGGGCACCAACACGCGGCGTGTGAAGCGCGCGCTGTTTGCGCTGTTCAAGGGGGCAATCAGCAAAGACGTGGTCAGCCGCGCCTGGCGCAAGGTGAAGGTGGACTGGGACGCCTGGTGCGCCCGCAGTCTGGCTTATGAGGACATCATCCGGCTGATCCTCGACGGCACCGTCATCAAGACGCGGATCGATAAGAAGGCCACGAATATCTCGGTCCTCGCGGCCATCGGTGTGCGCCGCGATGGGCAGAAGGTCCTGTTGGCCATCATGAATATGGGTGGAGAGAGCACGGCAGCGTGGCGGAAATTCCTCGATGATCTCGACGCACGCGGGCTGAAGCGGCCGGAATTCGTGATTGTCGACGGCGCTCCGGGCTTGGAGGCCGCGCTGGTGGCGCTGTGGGGCGACAATCTGCCGATCCAGCGCTGCACGGTTCACAAGCACCGCAACCTGCTGGCCCATGCCCCGAAGCATATGCACGAGGAATTGGGCAACGACTATCGCGACATGATCTACGCCGACACGGCGGCCGATGTCGAAACGCGCCGCAAGGCCTTTCTGCGCAAATGGCGGCTGAAGTGCCGCGCTGTCGCCGATAGCCTGGAAGAGGCCGGGGATCGCCTCTTCACCTTCACCCGCCTCGATCCGTCGCAATGGAAAGCAGCGCGGACGACGAATGCCATAGAGCGTCTGAACGAAGAGTTCCGCCGCCGGATCAAGACCCAGGCTGTGCTGCCCTGCGCAGAAACCGTGCCGATGCTCCTCTGGGCGCTGCTCGCCTCAGGCCAGATCACCATGCGCAAGGTCGACGGATGGCACACCCTCGACAAACCGATCGCGCCCATGACCCTTGACCTCGCCGCTTGATCAAGCGCAAATCAAACCGCTCGGAGGACGTCGCCGGAGAATTTCCACCACTTTCGAGACACAACCAAGGCATTCTGCCTGCACGACTGAGACGAAGAGACCCGCTCATCAAGATTCACAGGGCTGAACAGCGATCTGGTCGCTTCGTCCGTCCCGCGCATGATCGTCCTCTCCGCCAATGCCGTGACGAAGGTTGATCATGGTCTCGAAACCGCGGTGAAGCCGACTTTTTCAGCCGCCTTAAAGGTGAATACGAATCTTGCGTTGTTCTTTTTCTAACGGCAGTGTCAGCGCCGGAGGCCAGAGCAAAAAATGACTGTTATTGAAGAGTTGCCCGAGTTCCGCGGCATTGATCGCGCTGCTGTTCCGCGTCACGCATACCGAATATGCGGTGTTGGTTTGCTTCGCATCGTAGCGGCTGAAAGGCAGTGCCAGAAGGTCGGTGGATTTCGGTCTGCAAAAGCCTCCTCGGTCGCGTTCGCTGCGGCACCACCGCGCCCATGCAAAGACGAATCCGTCCAAATTGAGCGTCACGTGAGTTTGTCGGTCGGTCTCTGTGTTGGCGCTCCGCGCGGCGGTGGGCGGACGAGATGAAGTTCCTTCATGTCGCAGATCTTCACCTCGACTCTCCGCTCCGGACGCAGGCGGCGCGCGACAGCGCCATGGGCGAGCACTTGAGGGCAGCCTCGCGACAGGTGCTGGCACGTCTCGTTGATGTGGCTGTATCCGAGGGCGTTGATGCGGTGCTCTTTGCCGGGGACACGTTCGACAGCGGCGTAGCGGATGTGGCAAGCCGGGCGGCGCTGGCCACGGAGTTGTCCCGCCTTGCGCGCAGCGGAATTCCGGCGATGCTGATCCAGGGTAATCACGACGCGCTGCTCGACCTCGACCGCTACGGACCGGTTTCGGAAGCGCTGACAGTGCTTACTCCGGACGCTCCTACCTTCCGCATCGGAGATGCTTCCATCCACGGGATGGGTTTCACCGCCAAACACATGGCCGAAAGCCTGCTGCCCCGCTACCCGCAGCCCGAGCCAGGACGCTGGAACATCGGGCTGATGCACACCTCGCTCGATGGCGCAGCCGGCCACGACCCATACGCGCCCTGCGCGCTGGCCGACCTGTTCGGTCATGGCTACGATTATTGGGCGCTCGGACACATCCACAAGCGCTCCGTCCATGAGGCGGAAGGAACCCTCGTCGTCATGCCGGGTATTCCACAGGGCCGCAGCATTCGGGAGACGGATGGCGGCTCTGCGACTTTGCTGGAGATTGACCTGCAGGGAGTCCGGGCACGCAAGATACCCTTGGAACTGCTGCGTTTCACGCGGGTGCTGGTGGACTTCACTGGTGTCGCGGACCAAGCCGGACGCGACGCGCGGCTGCGCATGGCGCTGGAGGCGATGACGGGCGCCGATGTGATGATCGCGGCGCGGCTGGACGCCGCGGGCAGCCACACCGAACTGGGCGATCCGCGTATGCTGGAGGCGCAGGCGCGCGAGGCGGCGGAGGCCGTCGCCGGCGTCTTCGTTGACCGCGTGAGGCCGCGCCCGGTCACTCCAGCGCTGGACGCAGAGGCGGCCGAAGATCTGGGCTCGCTCATGCGCGCTGATGCTGCCACGCCCGGGTTCCGCGACGAGGTGCAGGCGCACCTGGAAGAGCTCCGCGCTGCCCTGCCGTCCGAGATACGCGACGTGCTCGCGGAAGATCGGATCGATGAGTTGATAGAGGTGGGCGTGGAGACGATGGCATTGCGCCTCGCTACGGGGAGATCGGAGCAGTGAGGCTACGCCATCTCGACTTGATCCGATACGGTCGCTTCACTGAGCACCGTCTGGACTTTGGTCCCGGCGGCGGCGAGACCGATGTCACCATCGTCTACGGCGAGAACGAGGCGGGCAAGAGTACGGCCTTCTCGGCTTGGCTTGACCTGCTGTTCGGATTGCCGTTGCAGCATCCGTACGATTTCGTTCACGCGCGAAAGGACCTTATGGTTGGGGCCACCCTTGACACGGAAGAGGGGCCATTGGCGCTGCGCCGGACAGGCCAGCGGCAGGGGTCGTTGACAGATGAGAACGGCCGCGCGATGGACGAGCGGCGCCTTTCACTGCTGCTCCACGGCCTCGATAGGGACGGCTATCGGACGCGCTTTTCGCTCGACGACGAGGTGCTCCGCCAGGGCGGGGAGGAGATCGCGCGTGCGAAAGGCGACCTTGGCCAGCTGCTCCATGCCGGGTCCACGGGGTTGTCCGGCTTCGCCGACCTGTTGAAACAGGCCGAGCAAGAAATTGAGGCGTTCCACAAGCCTCGCGGGCGTTCCACCATCCTCGCCGATCGGCGCAACCGGCTGAAGGAGATCGACGCAGCGCTGGCCGAGGCGCGGCTGGACCCCCGTCGGTTCGACACGTTGCGCAGGGAGGTCGAGAATGCGGAGCAGGCCTGCCGCGAGGCCACCGCCCTTCGCGACGAGGCCAGGCGCCAACTTGCTCTCCGGGAGGCCGCCGATCAGCGCCGTGACCTTGCCCGTCAGATCGACGAGGCTCGGGTGGCTCTTTCTGGAAGTCCCGACGGCCCCGACCTGCCCGAGGACGCGATGACGCGAGTGAGCGTCGCGGTGGATCGGATCGCAAATGCGCAGGAAGAGAAAGCGGAGGCGGAGGCCACGATCGAGAAGGCCGACGAGCTGCTCTCCGAGCTCACGCCGGACCCAGAAGGCATCTCCATCGGCGAGATGTTGGCTGGGCTGGAAGACGCCGAGTTCGACGACGGAGAGTCGCTTGTCGCCCGCGCAAGTCTTGCCGATGCCGATCTCGGTCGACGCCGTGAGGAGCGGGACAATTCCCGAATGGAGGCCCGCCGGCTTGCGGCCGCGCTTGCCGGGGATGGCGCAGATCCGGCCGCGATCGTCCTGCCCCGCGAGGTGCGCACTGGCATCCGCGAGGCGGCGCAGGACGTCCGCGAGACCGCCCGATCCCGCGACCACGCACAGAGTGCGTTGGACGACGCGCGCGCGGAGCTCGGCGAAGTAGAGGAAATGCCGGAGGGCGCCGAGGCGCTGGCCGATGCGCTGGACGCTCTGAATGCTCTGCCGGAAGATCTCGAGGTGCTGACGAGGGATCTGCGAGAACGCGAGACGGAGGCACAACATGCAGCGGCCGGACTGCCGCCCAATTGGCGTGCACTGGCAAATGCTGGGTTGCCCACCACCGCCGAGTTGCGAGAGGCGGAACGGGCTCTGAAGACCGAGGACGATAAGGTTGCCGCGGCCGAGGAAAAACTGCGGATGACGCAGGAAAAGCTGGCGGAACTTGACGCCGCGCTGGATGGTGAACGGTTGGCCTTGTCCGTTGTCTCCGATGACGAAATCGCCGCCACGCGCGCTGAGCGCGAGCGGCTCTGGTCTGCGCATCGTTCCGCGCTTCAGCGAGATACGGCCGATGCTTTTGAGGCGGCCATGCGTGGAGACGACGATGCGCGTGGCCGCTATGCAAGGAGTGCCGAAGGACGCGTACGGCTCGCTCGGATGAAGGCCGATCGTATGATGAACGCGGCCGATGCCGAGCGGCGCAAGACCGACCTCGAATCCGCTCGGGAAAGGCGCATTGCGCCTACGGAAATCGTGCAGCGGCTCGCCATGCGGCTCGGGCTTGACGAGGACATTGCGCCCTCCGCTTTTGCAGAACGGCTTGAAGCAATGAAGACGGCGCTGGACGCAGCGCTTTCGGCAGAGCAGTTGATGGGGGATCTGCATGCGGCGCGGCAGGCACGGTCCGAGGCCGAGGAAGAGGTCATCGATGCAGCTTCAGGGATCTCGGGCGACACGTCAGAAAGGCAGGAAACCGTTGCTGCCGCTCGTCGTCTGCAAAAGGCATTGGAGGAGCGCCGGGCCCGCATCGCCAGCCGATTGGAAGCCGAGAAGCTGGTCCGCGGGTTCGAAGCGCAGAAAAAGACGAAAGAGAAGGCCCACGCCGATGCCAAGGCAGTATACGAGACGCGGGTGGCCGACTTGTGGTGCGCTGACATAGGCGTTGAAGAGGTTCTCCGGATCTCCGATGGCCTTGCCGAGCTGGCAGAGCTGCACAGTAAGGCGCGAGACCTTGATCGGCGTGTCGGCCGACTGGAAGCGGCCTTGACCGCGTTTGACACTCGAGCCGATGCGCTGCGAGATACGCTCGGGCTGCGCACTCGCAGCACGGTGGACGAGACTTTGCGCTGCGCACGGGACCGCGCCGGGAAGGCAATTGAGACAGCCCGCAAAATCGAAGATGCCCGCAAGACGCGCAATAAAGCCGAAGCGGAGCGCGACCGCCAAGCCCGCTTGGCGGAGCGGTCCGCAGAAGTGATCGCCGCCGTCTTCGAGAACCAAGAAATCGCTCCCGGGGACGACCCGCTGGTTGCTTTGCGCCGGCTTTTGGAACGGGACGGGCTGCGCGCCAAGATCGCCGGGCTGGACGCAGAGCGCGCCAGGGCCGCCGAGGGCTTTGACACCGACGCGCTTTCCGCCGAGGAGGCCGACACCGACCCGGTCCGAACAGACACACTGCGCGAAGCTGTGTCGGAGGCCGAAGCGACGCGGGACGAGGTTGTGGGCCGCCGCGGAGAGGCGCGGCAAGAGCTGAACTCTGCGCTCGGCACCGGCGGTGGCGTCAACCAAGGGCAGGCGCGTGCCGTGCTAATGGAAGAACTGCGCGAGGCCGCGCGCCGGGCCGCGGAAACCCGGATTGGCTTGATGGCAGCCTCGGGTGCATTGCGCCGTCTGCGCGAAGATCGCCGCGGGTCCATGCTCAACGCCGCCGAACAGGCATTTGCGCGTATGACCGGGGGTGAGTGGCCGCGTCTCGAGGCACAGCCGGTCGGGTCAGGCGAGCGGCTCGTCGGCATCAGGAGCGGACAACCGGTCACCGCCGACGCCATGTCCACCGGAACGCGCGGCCAGCTCTATCTGGCGCTGCGCGTGGCGGGGCATGCGGATTTCGTCACCCGCTACGGAGCGCTTCCGTTTTTGACGGATGACATCCTCGAAACCTTTGACGATACCCGCGCGGAGGCAGCCCTTACGCTGACTTCCGAGATGGGGCGCACGGGACAGGCAATTATGTTCACGCACCACCGCCATCTGGTCGACCTGGCACGCACGGTGATCCCAGGAATTCACGTGGTGGAATTAGGGTAATGGCGTTGCTGAGTATTTTTCTTTCCAAAAAAGCCTTCAGGCAGGGTCTTGTATCGGACCCAAAATGATCCGAGTGTGGCCGGAAAGGAAAATATCCTAATTTGCGACGGGTTCTCGAGGAAAGAAGGAGTTACAACAATTGGAATACATGGAGAATATTGTGCTCCCCCAAGGTTCGTTTTGCGGGTTTGAGTCAAGTCGCTTGAGTGCAAGAAAGTCGCATTGAACGCCGACAGTTCATTAAAAGCCAAAACGTGACAATGCTTATTTGAACGTCACGAAGAAAATCGAGATGTAATGGAAACTTTGGGCTTATTTGTAAGGGATCTAATCCTCAGCCTTGCGTCGCTGCTGAAAGAGGAAAGTACACCGGGAATCGTTTCACTTTTCCTGTTTGCGAGTGGTGCTGCAGCAATCCTTATGATCGTGCGGGACATGTCGTCACGCAGAAGGGTGCTAAAGGCGGTATCGCGAAAGGTTAGGAGCCTGGATAAGGAGACTTTCGCGACAAGTGGCTTTGATGAGGTCACCGAGTGGATCAACAAAGGCCTGAAAGGGGCGAGACGGGCTCGTGAGCCACTTCAGGAAGCCTGGGAAGAGTTCGAGGAAACGCTAACCGTCGACGATCGCTTCGATCCGCCGACCCGTCGCAATACAGTACGGCCCAGTTTTTTCTTCAACATAGAGGATCTTGGCTACGGGTCCGGTTTTTACAAATTCCTACCAGGCCTGTTTGTCTCGATCGGACTTGCACTGACCTTTCTTGGCCTGATCGCTGTTCTTCAAGGGATGCAGGTGATCAATGATGAAACCATGCTGGTGCTTCTCGATCTTGCCTCAGCCAAGTTCATCATGTCACTCTCCGGACTTGCCTGTTCGATTATCATCATAATCGTTTTGAAGTCTCAGGTTGGCGGCGTTGACCGTGACCTTCACCACTTGGTGCGAATGCTCGAGCGACGGTTCGATTTCGTCAGTCTCGAAACACTTGGCTTTGAGCAACTGCGGGTACAGAGAGAGGCGCAGGCTGCAAACCAGAAATTGGCCACGGAGCTGGTCGCCGATCTCGGAAGACCGTTGCGGGAGGAATTGCCACAGGCGATTTCCGCTTCGATCCGGGAGAACATGGCTCCGGTTCTCGAACAGCTCAGCAAGCAGGGGACTGACAGTGTGTCCACCATGGCATCAGATCTATCCCAGCAGATAACTGACGGATTGGGGGAGTCTCTGGCTGCAGCAAGTGCAAGCATGGCGCAGGCCGGAGATCGGATCGCGCAGCTGGCGGACCGAATGGACAATTCCTCTGGTCGCATGGGTTCCGAGATGGAGGGTGCTGTGGCGCGCGTCGCTCAGGCCGTGGACGATCTTCGCTCTGCGATGTCCGACACAGCGCAGCAGACCGGTGGTGCTTTCACACAAGGTGCCGAGCAGTTGCTTTCGGTGATGAACCAGACTCTGGACGGGATCCGAAGTAACACCGGTGAAAGCGCTCGAGCGATGTCCGCCGCTGCGGAAGAGATGACAGCCGCTGCACGAACCATGAAAGAAGAGATGGAAGGCGCTGCAAAGGCCGGGTCCGAGGCTGCACGTGGTCGCATGGAGGAGAGTGGCAATGAGGTCGGTGCGGCAATAACCTCTGCCGGAGTCTCCGTTGCTGGTACGTATGAGGCCGCAGCGAGCCGGATTGCCGACCTTGCACAATCTCTTTCCGACCAGACCGGCAAGGATCTCATCGGCCCGCTCCGGGAGATCGAGGAACGGCTCAAGGGCATGGTGACCACCCTCGATGACGGTGTGCGACGCATGCAGGGCTTCGCCCATGCCGTGGGCGAGGGGGCTCAGGCCGGCAACGCGGCTGCCGACACTTTCCGCACAGCCGCCCAGGATCTGGTGGAGGCATCGGGTCCTGTGCGCGCATCGGTGGAAGAAATGCAGCGCTCGACCCGGTCGCTGGGTGAGGGCGTTGAGCGCGCCAGCAAGGCGGTAGTGGTGTCCTCTGAGGAGGTCGCACGCTCTGCCGCCCGCACACTCGAAGCAGCGGGAGAGACAATAGGTGGGGAACAGCGCGCCATTGCAACCGTCGTGAACGCGATCGAGGGTCTCGTTCGGCAGATGCAGGGGCAAGGAGATCGGATCGACGATATCGACGAAAAACTCGGCGGTGCCTTAGAACTGTATGCCAGCAGCACTGAGAAATCCATGCAGTCCATCCGCACCCATGTGCAAGAAATGGCATCCGAATTGAATGCAGCATTGGACTCATTGAGGGCCATTGTCGACAGCCTGCAGCAGTTCGAGCCGCAACAGGAGCGCCGTAGAGTCTGATGCGGGGCGCGGCAAGGCGATATCGAGAGGAAGAGGAAGAGGAATCCGCTTTCGTCTCGATGACGGACATGACGGTGAGCTTTCTCTTTATCGTGATCTTGCTGCTGGCATTCTTCGCCAGCAAGTTCACGTCAGATGATCTCGTGCCCCGGATGATGCTCGACCGAGCCGTCTCCGAGCGCGACGAAGCGCGGCAAGAGCGGGACGCTGTCCTTCGCGAACGCGACGCCCTGCAGGAAGCATTGAAGGCGACAAGAGAAGAGCTCGCCGAGGTGTCCGAACAACTTGCCTCGGCATATGTGGAAATAGCGTCTCTAAGTCAGACCAACGAGGATCAGCGGCAGCGGATACTGCAGCTGGAGGCGCGCGTCGAGGAGCTCGAGGCGCGTAACTTCGCTCTTGGGGAAGAGATAACCAAGTTGGAACGGCGCATCGCGGAGCTGGAGGCCTTGCTGCGGCAGGAAAACCCACTCGAAGAATACGGTGCGCGATCTGCACAGCTGAAACGCGAAATGCTCGAGCGGCTGGCTTTGGCAGTGCAGGAGGACATCACGGAACAACAGATCGAAGGCCTTACAGTGACAGCGCAGGGGGATGCCCTTCGCTTCCAAGGCAGCGGGCTCTTCGCGTCCGGTGCCCGCACTCTGACTGGGAGTAGCCTGGAAGTGGTGCGATTGCTGGGCCAGCATCTCGACCGTGAACTTCCCTGCTATTCGGTTGGGCCGCGGAGTGAGATTTCGATGTCCTGCAACCCGGATCTGGTGCTGTTCGAGACCATTCAGATCGAAGGGCATACCGACAGCCAAGGTGGAGATACCTACAACCTGGAGCTCGCCGCCGATCGCGCGCTTTCCGCCTTCAAGGCGATCGCGCCGGACCGAGACGGCGAAGGCTCAGAAATGCTGAGCTACGAAAATCTTCTCGGCCAACCTCTTCTCGCGTTTGCCGGCTATGGGGAGATGCGCCCCATCGTCGATGAAGCAACAGGAGACAAATCAGCAAATCGGCGCATCGATTTGCGGTTCATCATGTACGTGCCACCCGGCGTCGAATTTATCCCCGAAACGGTGGACGATCTCGACCGGATCAGCGCGCGCCTGAGAGAGCGGGCCGCTGAAAGATGAGCCGAACGCTCTCAGACCAACTGGCGCGTCTGGCGCCGCCCGACACGGGTGTGCCGCCGAACTTCACCCAATTGCTGCGGAGCTGCAACCGCGTCCTTGACGACTACGGCCGTACACCCAGGCGCGCGTCTGATCCCTGGACCCAACTGCAGGTCTTTCAAGGTCGGATCGAGCGAGATGATTGGGTCGACGTCCCGCTGAGCCTTGTCATGGAAGCCGCGGAGCATGCATTTTCGCCAGAGTTCCGGGATCGCGATGACCTTGCGTCGGTTCGCCGGTTTTTTCTCAAGGAGATCCCGGCCTCGGACAGGCCTGGATTTCTTGGAGCGATGACGCGAGTCTACATCGAGACCTTTGATGCCGCCGCCGCTCACACGCGTGCACTCGCGCAAGCTCTCGTGGACGTCGCGAATAGACTCGGCGCGCAATGGCGCAAACTACTGGAAGCCTTTCCGGACCTATTCGATCCAGCGCGGATCGTGGAGCGCATCGCGGCCCGCATGACAGAGTTCGATGACATATGGTCTGGCCTCAAGGAACTCGGGTTGCGGCAGCCACATGCGCCCGGCCTCATGGCCCACGCGCATGTTGCATTCCTCGAACAGATCGCGCCGCGCCTTGCAGAGCGCAAGGAAATCGAGCGTGTCCTCGACTGGCTCAGCCCGCCAGGGCAACCCGCGATGGCGACCGGTGCAGCGGAGGCGGTCATTGCCCTCCTGCGTCCTTGGAAGAAACAAGGCATTTCCGAGGAACTGAAGCAACTGCTCATCGACCGACTGCTCGATCTGTACGGCCACCCGAAGGTCAATCGGAATTCCATCTGGAACCAGATACCACAAAAGCTGGAGGGACTCTTCCTGCACTGGATCGCCGGGGCCGATATTCGGATGCTTTTCCGGGTCCTGACCGAAGTTGAGCGCGGTCATATGTGGGCCGACAGAGAGAAGTTCTGGTGGTCGCTCCACAAGAACAATCGGATCGACGAGGTCTGGGTAGCCTTCAATCGAGAAGGTTACAGAGCTGCCATGTCTCGGCTGCCGCGAGACACGCGCCACGATGCAGGACAGATCCGCTTCGCACTGCAAGAGGGCGAGAGAGACAAATCTTTGCTGATCATGAGGATCGGGCGGAAAATCGTGGTTGAGGGTACCTATAACTTCAAGGTTCACGTCTTCGACGAGACAGCGCGCGACGCTCCCAAGCTGTATCAGAGGCGATACGATGTCGCTGACATCCGCAGTCGTCGCCCGATGCACGCCATACCGCACCTCGGCAACTGGCAATACAAAGTTTCGGGGGTTCTGTGACGATGATTTTTGAACGCCAGGTGGACGCCGGAGGCATTACACTGACGATCGCGGAAAGCAGGGGGGTGCTGAGGCGCCTGATCGGCTCAAGAAAATCGGACCTCGATGGATTGTCCAAGGAGGATCGACGACTGGCGTTTGCGGTGGCAGATCTGCGCGCCCTGGGTGACGATTTTCCGGGCGACCTGGAGCTGTCAGAGGACAGGATCCGCTTGTCTCACCGGCTCGCAGCCGGATTGAACGCCGGATCTGGCGAAGCTCTCGGCTTGCCGCCACTTACCGACCTGACACTGCGCACTGATGTCGACGGCATTGTCGGCTCGCCTGGCTTTCGTTTGTCTGCGGAATGGTATCGCGGAGGGGTCCGCAAGATCCCGGTTCGTGTCGGTGCCATCTTGCGCACCGACCGGGGCGAGCAGCGTTTGCCGAAGTGGATGTTCGAGGCGCTCGATGTGGCCGAAGGCGAGGTAGGGCAGGGAGACGCTGCGCAATGGGAGGCGCTGGCTCGCTTTCGCCGCGCGCTTGATCCAGGCGTTTCCGAGGGATCGGACAGTGCTGCCGCTCGTATCTCGATGTCCGATTTCCTGTCCGGTCTTGAGGTGAGCCTTGCCGACGGGTTCTCGATAACACCGAATGAAAAAGGCGATAATTTCGAAGTTCTACCCTTCGCGCGCGAGCGTCTTCACAATGCGATCGAACCAAGCGAGGACATGGCCGAGCTCGCAGGGCGCGACCTCCGAGATTTCCAGAACAAGGTGCGCCAACGCGGTGCTCTCAATGCGTTCCGGCTCGGACCCGGGCGATTCATGGTGATAGACCGCAGTGCCGCACCAGCGCTGCGCGTGATGTCCCGGATGCAGCGCGCTCCGGCCGATGTAAGGGCAGACTTCATTCGCAATCCCGGTCGCCTGATCAGCGAGGAAGTGGAGCAAAACCTCGAGAAAAGCGGTGCCTTTGAGGGGCTTGACGATGCCGGGCGAGAAGAGGCGATCGAACGCGCGACTGGGCCTCTGTTCGTTGAGACCGCGGAGTATGCTCGGTTTTCGGAGCGGGTGATTGGCATCGGCCTCTATAAGCCACCGTCCCTTCCACCACAGGGCGAAGGAACGACGACCTGGTTGCCCGAAGTCTTTTCGGCCGAGGTACGGCAGAAGATCGACACGATGCCGGCAGACGACCTGGGTCACCTTGCACACGCCATCGAGACGGCGATCGATACGGGCAAGGAAAGCGTGATGGAGTCCGGAATTCGGTTGCCTGCTACAAAAGAGGTGCTCCGTGCGGTGCAGGCTGAAATCGAACGAAGAACGGATACGGACGCCGCCGGTGATACGGCGACACAGCCTGCGGACGATACGGATGCAGAGCCGACCGGCCCTGCCATTCTACAGACCGAGGACAATTTCGACGACGTACATTGGCGTCCGGAGCTGCGGCCCAGAGGCGAGATCGGAGCGGTTGAGGTTCCTGCGCTTGTGAAGACCGCGCTCCGACCGCACCAAGTCGACTGCTATGATTGGCAGGTCAAGGCATGGGCGTCAGGTCTGCCCGGAATCCTGAATGCGGATGAACAGGGGCTTGGCAAGACCTTGCAGACGATCGCGTTCCTGGTTTGGCTCAATATGCAGATGGAAGCGGGATTATGCCCACGCGGGCCAATTCTGATCGTCGCCCCGACCTCTCTCCTCGAGAATTGGGAACAGGAGGTCGCGGCACATGTGAGCACTCCAGGCCTTGGACACCTGGTACGGCTCTATGGCAGCGGGATCGGAGCGCGCCGGAAGTTTGGGGCGAGAGGCATGGATACGGCCACCGGAGAGGCCCTGCTGGACTTCAGCGATCTTGCACGAGCGGCAGAAGCCGGGGCTGGCCACAGCACTTGGGTTCTTACCACCTATGCCACGATGACGAATTACCAGCATTCGCTGGCGCAGATCCCCTTCGCCGCTGTGGTCTTCGACGAGATCCAGGCATTGAAGACGCCCGGTGCTTTGCGGGCTTGTGCCGCGCGGGCAATGAAAGCGGATTTTCGGATAGGCCTGACCGGAACGCCCATCGAGAACGCCACGAGCGATCTGTGGGCGATCATGGATCAGCTGGCTCCAGGAAGCCTCGGCTCGCTGCGTGCATTTCTCGACGAATTCGGAACGCCGAAGGAAGACAACATGCAGCGCCTGCATACCCGGGTATTTTCCGCTGACGGTCTGCCACCACTCGGTCTGCGCCGCCTCAAAGACGAGGTCGCCCGTGACCTGCCCCGAAAGACAAGGGTGTTGCGCCCTCTGCCGATGCCGTCGCTCCAAGCCGATGTCTACGACGAGGCGCGCGCCAAGCTTGCGACTGGTCAGAAAGGGGCAGCACTCAAAATGCTGCACCATATCAGATCGGTTTCGGTTCACCCCGATCTGACTGCTGACCATGAAGATGCTGAGTACATCGCTTTATCTGCCCGGTTGCAGGCGACGTTTAGTACTCTTGAAGGTATCCGTGCGGAAGGCGAGCGTGCTCTCGTTTTCATCGAACATCACCAGATGCAATATCGCTTTATTGAGCTCGCCAAAGCTGCATTCGGATTGAAGAGAATTGACCTGATAAATGCTAAGACTCCAGTGAAGCAACGCCAGGCGATCGTGAATCGATTTCAATCCCACCTCAACGACGACGGCGGATTTGATTTGCTCGTGCTCGGTCCGAGGGCCGCAGGCACAGGGCTTACATTAACCGCTGCCACGCACGTCATTCACCTTTCACGTTGGTGGAATCCAGCGGTTGAAGAACAATGCAACGATCGCGTCCATCGCATCGGCCAGACACGTCCTGTCCAAGTCCATGTGCCGATGGCCATTCACCCTCAATATTGCGCCGAGAGTTTCGATTGCTTGCTTCACAACCTAATGCAGCGCAAGCGGCGCCTTGCCGGAAGCGCTCTTTGGCCAATGGGTGATACGTCTGATGATGCGGCCTTCTTGCAGCGCCAACTTGGAGCCGAGGCCAGTGTCGAGGAAGGAATGGACGGTAATCCAGTCGAGGTTGCAATGCGAATTTTGTCCGAGCGCGACGGCAGTGTTTCATTGCATCGAAGCGAGGATGGCAGTTATCCGTTTGAATGATGGAATTTCTGAATGCCGGGCAACTTCGCGAATGTCGAAGAGAGTGCGGCGACGCCGGAACTGGCTGCCGCCAGTTTCAGAGCGTCACGTCGATTGAGATTTGCCAAATTAGTCACGCATTTCCCTCCTCTCTTGGAAAGTCGTTCAGTCTTTTGCGGATGCAAATTGATGCAGTTGCTGCCACCTCTCGAACCCTGCAAGGCCGGTACAAGGATCTCGCGGCGACGCGTGGCCTTGAGCACTTCGTGGTGGGCAGCAAGCCGGGCACGCGCGTCGCGGCGGGCTGCTACCACATCCAGAACGTCAACTCGCTGCACGCACGCTACGGCAAGTTCATCAAGCCCTTTTGTGGGCCAGCTACGAAGAACCTCAACGGCTACATCCGATGGCTGGAGGTGCGGTTGGCAGGAGTGCTGCCGGCAGAGGTTGTTCGCGCATCTTAAATTTGGCGTCGCGGCAGAGGTCTGCTTGGAGCCCAAAGCGAATGTCGCTTTTGCGCGGATGGATGGTTGTTTAGAACTAAAGTTGGTTGACAGCTGATGTACGTGTTCCGTACTTTTTGAGCATGACGGCTCCGCGAATCCGATCGTGGTTACAAGTAACCTTTCTCTGCTTCTCAGCATGGGCGACTGTTTTTGCTGGTGTGGCACAGGCTCAGATATTCACGGCTGACGGCAGCCCTGTTGTGGTCGGAGCGAGATCTGTACCGAAAGGCCTTGATCTATGCAACGATTACGCCTCCAAACGCGACTACTCGGGCGCGCCTTATCGTGTGGTTGAGCCAGACCGGATCGTAACGCAACACGAGGGAATTGACTTTTGCGCGCGCGCGGGAACGCCCGTCATAGCGCCTGTGGATGGTTCGATCAGATGGGCCATCAAGGATCACCCCCTGCGTGGAGGGCAAGTTCTGATCAAGACAGGCTTCCGAATACGCACCGGATCAAGCGGGACCCGACCGGTATATATCGGACTGGTCCATATCACTCCGGTCGATGGTTTGGGAAAGGGCAGCCGAGTGAAGGCAGGTCAGGTGATAGGGCGTGTGCGTGAGGCGGGACTGGTAGAGATCGGTTCGCGATCGCACGTACATTTCACCGCTCGCATTTGCGATACGACCCACAAGTGCCATTTCGATCCCAACATGCTATGGCAGAACGGGCTTGGAAGGGTGTCGTGTTTCACGTCGGGGCAGGCATTGGCTATGGGACGGATCATTGCTCCCATCGCATGTCGCTGAAGTGCCCCCGCCAAGCCTGAATTAGACATTAAGCTGGCTGGGACCACCGTAAAGCTGCAATTGCTTCTGTTTGCAGCGAACGGCGGCTAAGTCTGCATAGCTGACCAACACGGTTTACGGACACCCCCAAAATCTTAAGTGCTGGTTAGTGCCCAATCTTGAGACTTGAAGGTACCTCGATTTTTTCCATTTTTCCGGTCGTGGCCCGCCTCGAGTTGCGTAACGCAGCAACGCACCGGCACAATCGAAGCATCAAGGATCTACCCACCCCGCGCGATGTATCCCTGCCGCGCCAGATAGCCGTCGAAGGGCTTGAAAAGAGCGTCCATCACGCCCGCTTGCGCCAGAGTCTCACGATAGACCCAGCCCGTCTTGGCGTCCGGCACCCGGTCTTGCAGGCCGAGGCCAGGAAACCGTCCTGGTCGACAGACGGTCCCGCACCTGATACTCGATCTGGCCATCCGACAGGTTGTGGAGCGCGCCCGGAACCAGCGCCTTGAACATCACGAGGGCATCGATCGGTTTGCGCCCGGCCCGAGACTTGCGCGCCGGGAACGCCCGGCATGAGCTTGGGGAATTTTTTTTGGTGATCGCCTTCGTTTCAGGCCTTCACGGCGAGATGTCCAGCCCCGAAATATCCGCTTTCGATCATGCCAGAGAGCGTAGTTTCAGAAATGTCCTGAAGTTCAAGCACGCTATGCCATTGCACGAGACATTCACGGCGATGTTCCGGATGATCAATTCCAAGGCACTCCATTCCGCCCGCGGGCGGGTGCACACCGAAGTGACCGCCCGGCTGCATGAGAGAGATGCCGTCGCCATCGACGGCAAGGCGTTGCGCGATGCCTTCTATTCGCGTTTCGGTTCCTGCAGGATGAGGCGTCCGTGCGATGCTCACTTTCCTGTTGGCGCAGTCACTGGACATGACCTCACTGCGGAGCCTATTCATAATCGTCGTCTTTCTGGACATTGTTGAAAAACGCGGGACAGGAATACTGTAAAATCGGTTTGGTCCCGAGTAGTTATGAAGTTCGCCGATCGGATAATGCCTTCCTGGCACTTGATCAAAGCCCACTCCCCTGATTTTGTCACGTTCAACCTTGTATGTAATAGTTGGGAATCATGAGCTTCTTCGACGGTCCGATACTGAACTCACCCTACCATGATCCTGGACGATACTGGGAGCTCGACGAGGAGGGGCAACCGTCGGATCGGATCGCGAGCCGCCGCCGTCCATCGGCGCTCTGGACAGCGCTCCCTGGAAAGTCGGCGAAGACCGCCAAGGCACAGACATCGATGGTGTTCGATGACAGTGCCTTGTCCACCGAAGCCACCGAGTTCAACCCGTCACCGATCGTCAACGATCTTCGTCAGGAGCTCGAAAACTGGCGCGCGTTACCCAACCCTTCGCAGTGGAAGGTTTCGCCGACAACACAGCGTCTTTTGCAACACTGGCGCTCATTGCAACTCGACGACAACCAGACAATTCGCCCTTTCTTCTGTCAGCTTGAGGCCGTGGAGGCCGCGATCTGGCTGGCAGAGGTCGCGCCTCAGATAGGGAAGCGCGGCAAACGTTTCCTCGAGTGGCTGAAGGTGGCCAATAATTTCGCGGTGCAGCCTGATGGCGCTCCTCCATCGACTGCGCAACCGGATCTGATGCGGATCGCCTTCAAGTTGGCAACAGGCGCTGGCAAGACGACGGTCATGGCAATGTTGATTGTATGGCAAACCCTGAATGCGGTTCGCAGTTCGAATAGCAAGCGGTTCTCCAAGGGCTTTCTGATCGTCACGCCTGGTATAACAATCCGCGATCGGCTCAGGGTGCTCAAGCCGAGCGAGCCCAACAACTACTATCGCCGCCTCAACCTCGTGCCCCAAGAGATGGCAGGAGACCTCAACCAGGCCAAGATCGTCATCACGAACTACCACGCCTTCAAGCTGCGAGAGATCTTCGATGCTGCGAAGGGCACACGAACCGCCCTCGAGGGTCATGGTGGAGAGCTTCAGACCGCAGAGACTGAGGGTCAGATGGTTCAGCGGGTCATGGGAGATCTCATGTCGCTGAAGAACGTCGTCGCGATCAACGATGAAGCCCATCACTGCTACCGGGAGCGCCCTGTCGAACAGGAGGAAAAGCTTACCGGAGACGAGCGGAAGGAGGCCGAAGCGAACAAGGAGGCTGCCAGGCTCTGGATCTCCGGCATTGAGATCCTGAACCGGCAGCAGGGAATATCCAACGTATACGACCTGTCTGCCACCCCCTTCTTCCTTAGCGGCTCAAATTGGCCCGAAGGCACTCTTTTTCCGTGGGTTATGAGCGACTTTTCCCTGATGGACGCGATCGAATGCGGCATCGTCAAGCTGCCTCGTGTGCCAATAGCCGACAACCGTGCCGATGGCGAAGAGGTGATGTATCGCAGTCTTTGGCCCACAATTCGTAAAAAAATGCCGAAGAAGCAGCGAGGAGAAGCGAAGCCAGATCCTCACAAGCTACCCATCGAACTCAAGGTGGCACTGGATGCGCTGTACGGCCATTACGAGAAGACCTTCGCGCTCTGGGAAAAGGAGCAAGTCGGCGTTCCGCCCGTCTTCATTGTCGTCTGCAACAATACGACCAACTCCGAAGCCGTCCGCGATTACATAGCTGGGTTTACCTGGACGGACTCAGAGCATCGGGAGACGGTCAAGCAGGGGCATTTCGAGCTCTTTAGAAATTACGACGATCATGATCAGCGCCTCGATAAGCCTCGGACAATCCTGATCGACTCTGCCGCCCTGGAAAGCGGTGCCGAAATCGACAGTGGATTTCGGGAGGCACATGCGACTGAAATCGAGGCCTTCCGTCGCGAACGCGTCAATCGCGGTCAAGGTGCCGAAGAAGTGGCTGACGCCGAGATTCTGCGGGAAGTCATGAACACAGTCGGACAGGAAGGGCGGCTGGGTGGACAGGTTCGCTGCGTCGTATCCGTTTCAATGCTGACCGAAGGGTGGGACGCCAACAACGTCACCCACATTATGGGGCTCCGCGCCTTCGGCTCACGGCTCATCTGCGAGCAGGTTATCGGCCGCGCCTTGCGGCGGCTCTCTTACGCTG